>Ga0265318_10000081_pt1 | contig 86000 bp, 63 predicted proteins | sample 4821metaG_FD_192431 | JGI IMG/M metagenome (GOLD analysis project Ga0265318, IMG submission 192431) | Rhizosphere microbial communities from Carex aquatilis grown in University of Washington, Seatle, WA, United States - 4-8-21 metaG | ecosystem: Host-associated > Plants > Roots > Rhizosphere >...
CTGGGGCGCGAAGGTCGAGGCGGCGCACCATCGACTCGCGCGGGTCGAGGGCGCCCAGAACCGGGCGCCCGGCGAGGCGACCTCGGGCCGTGCCCTGGCCGAGCGGGCTCGATTCCGCGAGCGGCTGCGCCTCGAGCAGCTCGAGGCCGAGCGCACCTGGCGGGAGTTTCGCGCCACCGAGCTCGCGCGGGCGGTGGCCCGCGAGCGCGCGGCGGCGGAGGCGTACCGGCGGTCCCGCGCCGAGCGGCAGAGTCTCGACCGTCACGTGGCGACCGAGGAGCAGGCCGCGCGACGACTGAATCAGCGGAGGAGTGAAGAAACGTAGGAACGACGGCGCGGGCGCGCGGGGGGGGTCCGCCCTCGAGCACGTCCTCGTTCTCGTCGCCGTCGCCGGCGCCGTATTCGTCTCATGACCGGACGCGACGGGGAACGAGGACGAGGACGGCGACGAGGACGAGGAAGGCGACGAGGACGAGGACGAGGCGGGCTCGAGGGGGACCTGACTTCTGGAGCGATCTGGTAACGTGGTCGGGTGGGTCGTCTTTCGCTCAGCGTGATCGCACTGGCCGTCGCCGGCGCCGTGGCGGTGGCCGCGCTGGCCACGCCTGCCCTCCAGCGGCCGGCGGTCACGCTGGCGCTCTGTGGCCTGATGGCGGCGGGCCTGCTCGGGCTCTTCCTGCAACCCTTCGAGCGCTTTGCTGGCCTTCGCTACCTGCACCGCCACCAGGACGCGCGACGGGTGAGCCGACTGCGGCGGGTCACCTGGGGCTCGCTCGCCGCCCTGGCGCTGTCGATGGTCGGGTTCTTCGCGAGTCGGGGGCGCTGGCGGAGCCTCGAGACGGCGTCGGTCGTGATGGCGCTGGGGTTCAGCCTGTCGTTCATCGTGGGGTTGTTGTTGCGCCTGTTCTCGGTGTTCACCACGGTATCGACCATGGGGGTGGTCCTCGGGGTCATGTCGCTGATCGTGGTGCTGGCGGTGACCAGCGGCTTCGAGCGCGAGTTCCAGGACAAGGTCCTGGCGCTGAATGCCCACCTCATCGTGATCCCCTATGGCGACGTGGACGTGGACAGCGTGGAGGCGGACGAGATCCAGAAGAAGCTGGCGGGGCTGCCGGGAGTCGTGCGCCAGGCCAAGTTTCTCTTCTCGGCCGGAGAGGTGATGGTCGGGGGGGTGGGCGCGAACCTCAAGGGCATCGACCTCGCGCAAGGCGCCGACGATCTGCGGAGGGCGCTGATCGAGGGCCACATCGAGGATCTGGCGCGTCCGGCCACCTGCGCCGTCAAGGTGGCGGGCCGGGCGAGCCCGTCCGTTCGAGGGCCCGCGCCGCCTCCACCCCAGGTGGAGGCGGCCGGGCGCATCGTGCTCGGGGTGGAACTGGCGCACCGGCTGCGGGCCGGGGTGGGGGACTGCGTCTCGATCATGATCCCCTTCAGCAACGCCGGGGACATCGTGCCGCCCTCGTTCCTGTTCCGGGTGGTGGGGCGCTTCCAGATGGGGTTCAACGAGTACGACACCCGCCTGGCCTATGTCAGCCTGGCGGACGCGCGCAAGCTGGCCAGCGCCCGCCAATCGGTCTTCGGGGTCGAGCTGCGGTTCGCCGATCCTGGCCAGGCCATCGCCATGGCCAAGGAGGTGCGGCGCCGGCTGGACGGACCCTACCGGGTGGTCGACTGGCAAGATCTCAATCACAATCTGTTCACGGCCTTGAAGATGCAGAAGGTGATCATCTCGCTCTTGCTGGTGCTGATCATCCTGGTCGCCGCCTTCAACATCATCGCCTCCCTGACCATGATCGTGCTGTCCAAGGTGCGGGAGATCGCCATCCTCAAGTCCATGGGGGCCCGCAGCGCCATGCTCGCCCGCCTGTTCTTGATCGCCGGGACCAGCGTGGGGGCGGTCGGCACCGTGCTCGGCATCGGGTACGGCCTCCTCGTGTGCGAGCTGGCGCAGCTGTACGGCTACCCGCTCGACCCCAAGGTGTACCTCATCGGTCGCCTCCCGGTGCAGATCTCACCGCGCGAGATCGTGGCCGTCGCGGCGGCCACGCTGGCCATCTGCGTGCTGGCCACGCTCTACCCGTCCCTACGCGCCAGCCGCATGAACGCCGCCGACGGTCTCAGGTACACGTGAGCGCTACCTCTCGCTCGACGGACGGCCGACGATCCGGGCCGCTGGCTGCGCCGCACCTCCGGTCCGGTGCTCACATACGCACAAGTATGCTCCGCTCCGGTCCTCGGTGCGGCTTCGCCATCGACCCGGCTTGTCGGCCGCCTTCTAAGCTGCCCTCTTCGAACACGTCCGCCGACGCCTACTGAATGCCCAAAGAACAAAGGGGGGTCAGGGACGTCTCGGAGATTGGGTCAGAGGTTGGGGGTGGCGAGGGCGGAGGGGGCCGAGGGAGTGGGGGGAGTGAGGCCTCCGCCCGACTTGGTATCGTACTTGGATGGGCACTTGGCCATGATGCCGTCGGGGCTGACGTGCAGGACGTTGTCGGCGCCGAGCGTCCCGCTCGCCACGACCTCGGCCCCCGATTTGAAGGTGTCGGGGACCAGCCCCTCGTAGACGGCCGAGATGACGGCCGGCGCACGCGGAGGACGGCTCTCGATCTTGAAGCGGAACTGCAGGGTACCGCGCGCCTGCTCGATGGAATCGTTGACCACGTTGCCGTGCACCTGCAGCCGCTTGTCGCGCACCCCATCGGGCGAGGCCATCACCTCGTCCACGTGCTTGTAGTACTGCACGCCTTCCTTCAACGAGCGCGACAGAAGGAACGCGATGGCCCCGGTCACCAGCACCACGGAGACCACGATCTTCCAGGCCGCCGCCGAGGTGGTCGATGACGCAGGCGGATGACCATCCTCGACACCGCCCCGAGATTCAGGTGACATGACACAAGGCTAGCACCGACCAGGTCTTCGGCCCAGCCTACCGACGAATGAGCCCCGAGCCCGCCACTTCCTATCCCCTCGCCCCGCGCAGCGGGGAGAGGGCCAGGGAGAGGGGCCCCACGTCATTCCGGGGCCGGCACCGCGAAGTCCTTGTGGCGAGCGTAGCGCGGCTTTGCCGCGCGGAGCGAGAGGGGCGCGGGGAGGTGCGAGCGGCAGCGAGCCACCTCCCCGATAAAATACCCAGCCACCGTCCCCGATTTAATGGGTGGCCGAGCGGCCGTGCTCCACGCGCTCACCCGGAGAGTTTTCCGGAGCTCCGTTCAGCTCCCGCTCGCGCCCGTGGGCCCCGTGCACGTTGCCGCCGACGACCCGTCGCCGGAGGTGCACGGTCTCGTACCGCCCGGCGACGATGACCACGCGCCCCGGGTAAAGGTAGAGAGCGCCCACGAGCCCGATGGCATCGGGCGGCATCGGGTAGGTCTCACCGTCGAAGACCACGGTGGCGCGCGCGCTCACCACCACCGGGAAGCGGAGCGCGAGATCCTCGGGCCCGAGGCGCAGCGCGCGCAGCCGTTGCCGCTCCTCCGTGAGGAGCAACGCCGGGCTCTTTCCGCCGAGCTCGGGGGTGGGCAAGTCGTTCATTTTGTCGATCCAGACCTTCATGCCGAGCTCGACGTCGGCCTCGTCCTGGAAGATCCTGCCATTGAGGAGCCCGGCCTTGGCCCAGTTGCCGAGGTTGAGACCGGGTCCACGGTCCGCGCCGCGTCGCGCCCGGACCTCGACCCCGATTCCGAGCTGGATGACGGCGTGCGCGAAGGCCGGATCCCACTCGGGGGCCTGGCCCTCTCGCTCGGCGCGCATCGCAAAGGGCTTGGCCCGGTCGAAGATCGCCAGGAACGGCAGGCCCCCCATGCGCTGGTAATGCTGCACCATGGCGCGAAACACCGTCTCCATGGCGAGATCCGGGACCACCGAGACGGTCGCCCACTGGGAGAACTCGAGACGGGACAAGACGAACCCCACCGGCCGGGTGTGGTCCCCCACGCGCAGGTCCACCTGACCGACACCGTGCCGGACGATTTCTCCTGGAATCCGATCGGACGTCCCGAGCGGCCGGCCGCGCTTGGGGCGAATGCTGGCAATGACCTGATAGAGCGCGGATTTGCCGCCGGTGTAACCGACTTCTCTCGCGCGCGCCACCACCTCCAGTGCCTTCAAGTTCGGGTTCGACAGCAACAGGTCGGCCACGAATGAACGATACGGCTGTGCCTTCGACGGCCGACCAACACCACGACGGGATACCTCAACGGGAGCTCGCATCGGGATGAGCATACACTCAAAACCCTATCCCTGAAAATCGGCTCACCTTTTTTGCGAGAGGGCGCGGCGGGCGCTCGCGCGTTCGAGCGCGAGATCGATGAGGCGGGAGACGAGCGGCCCGACCGCGAGGCCACTCGCCTCCCACATCTTGGGATAGCCCGAGAGCGCCGTGAACCCGGGCATGGTGTTCACCTCGTTCACGAAGAGCCGCCCGGTCGGCCGCTCGAGGAAGAAGTCCACCCGCGCGAGGCCCGCGAGCTCGAGCACCCGGAAGGTGCGGACCGCCAGCCGCTGCACCTCGGAGACCACCTCGGCGGGGAGGGCGGCAGGGACCTGGAACTCGGACGCCCCGGGGTCGACGTACTTGGCGTCGTAGGAATAGAACGCATGGCGAGCCGCGAGCGAGATCTCGCCGGGGAGCGACGCCTCGGGCGCGTCGTTCCCGAGGACCGCGCACTCCACCTCGCGCGCATCGATGGCCCGCTCGAGCAGGACCTTCTGATCGAAGCCGAGGGCGGCGGTCACGGCCGCCGGCAGCTCGGCGGGGGAGGCCACCCGCGAGACCCCCACCGAGGATCCGGCGTTGGCGGGCTTGCAGAACAGCGGGAACGCCAGCGCGGCGGCCTCGGCGACCACCGCCTGCGGGGCCTGCCGCCAGCGATGGGCGGTCACGATCTGGTAGTCCACCACCGGGATGCCGGCGTCGCGCAAGAGCCGCTTGGCCACGTCCTTGTCCATCCCGATCGCCGAGCCCAGCACCCCCGCGCCCACGTAGGCCACGTCGGCGAGCTCGAGGAGCCCCTGGATCGTTCCGTCCTCGCCGTAGGTCCCGTGCAGCACCGGGAACACCACGTCGTCGGGCCGGAGCAGGCCCGATGGCTCCACCAGCGGCGCCCCCGGATCGAGGTGCACGCCGCGCGGATCGCCGACGGCGCTGGTCAAGGTGGCCTCGGGCTCGAGGTGCCAGCCACCCCGGCGATCGATGCCGACCAGCACCGGCGTGAAGCGGGCGCGATCGAGCGCGAGGAGCACGTTGCGGGCCGACAGCAGGGAGATCTCGTGCTCGGCCGAGCGCCCCCCGAACAGGAGAATGACCCGGGTCGGGCTCATTCGTCTCCGATCACCGCGTGCAGCGGACGGTTGAAGGCGCGAATGGCGAGGCCGGCCGCGACGCCGAGGACCGTGAGCAGGAGGAAGAAGGCCTCCCGGGGCCAGCGGGTGTAGAGCACCCCGATCGCGCCGCTCAGAAAGTTTCCGAGGAAGCTCGAGGCCAGCCACATGCCCATCATCATCGAGACGATCCGCGCGGGTGAGACCTTGGTCACGAGCGAGAGCCCGATCGGGGACAGGTAGAGCTCGCCGATGGTCAGCATGAGCACGCAGGACACTGGCCACAGAGGGCTGCCCTTGCCATCGCCGATGATCCGAGCGCCCACGATCATCACGATGAAGGAGAGCCCGAGCAGCGTGCACCCGATGGCCATCTTGATCACGCTGGTGGGCTCGGTGCCACGGCGCGCCTGCCGCATCCAGAACAGGTCGAGCAGCGGCGCGAAGAGGACGATCATGAGGGGATTGACCGACTGGAACCATGTCGACGGGATCTGGAAGCCGAGCACCTTGGGCCAGACGGTCTGGGCGTCCGCCCAGCTCTGCATGGTGTTTCCTTGTTGCTCGTAGACCGCCCAGAAGACCACGTTCAGCAGACAGAGGGCGATCAGCGCCATCACCCGCTTCTTCTCACCCGGGTCCAGGGGCTTCCGCTCGGTCTGGTGGGCGGCCTTCCGCTTGCTGAGATCGTCCGGGGCGAGGTACTTGCCCCCGGCGATGTAGACCGCGAGGCCGAGGAGCATCCCGACCCCCGCCGCGGCGAAACCGTAGTGCCAGCCGAAGACGGCGGCCAGGGTGCCGCACACCAGGTTCGAGATGAAGGCGCCGAGGTTGATGCCCATGTAGAAGACGGTGTACGCCCCGTCGCGCCGGTGGTCCCCTGGTGCATAGAGCCCGCCCACCTGGGTCGACACGTTGGGCTTGAAGGCCCCGTTCCCGAGGATCAGCAGGAAGAGCGCCAGGAAGAAGGAGCTCTCGATGGCCATGACGAAGTGTCCGAGGGCCATGAGCAGGCCGCCGATCACCACCGTCCGTCGCTGACCGAGCCAGCGATCGGCCAGGATGCCCCCGAAGAAGGGCGTCGCGTAGACGAGGCCGGTGTAGGCGCCATAGAGGAGTGAGGCCGCCTCGGCCGGGTTGGCGGGGAACCAGTGCTGCAGGGTGCTCCAGAGGAAGACCCCGTGGGGATCGCCGGGCACGAGGGGGCAGGGAGGGACGTGCTGACGGCAACCCTGCAGGCGCTCGCGCAGGGTCACGAAGAGGTAGTTGGCCATGTAGAGCTTGAGGAGGCCCCGCATGCCGTAGTAGCTGAAGCGCTCCCACATCTCGGCGAAGAACAGGATGACCAGCCCCGGGGGGTGTCGAAAGCGACGTTCGAAGGCGGTCAGCGGGACGGGTCGCGGAGGCGCGGCGGCGGGCGCGTGCGATTCGGTCATCGGCGTGCGACGTTACCTCATTTCCTGGCGCCGGGGGCCGTGGCCGGGGCCGTCACCGCGGCCGGAGCCGCCGCCGTGGCCGAGCCGTCGACCAGATCGCCGCGCAGCGGGAGCGCGCCGACCGTGCGGTTCACCAGCGCCTGGATGTCCTTGGGATCCTCGAGATCGAGATCCAGCGACTCGCGCAGGTGCCACAGCACGCGGCCGTCGGTGGCGTTCACCAGCGTCATCGTGAAGTACATCTGGTCCCCGCCGAACCACTCGTCGTCGTGCTCGACCGAGCCCTCGTGGGTGTAGACCGGGCCGTCGAGCGGGATCACCACGCCGATGCCCACGTCGACCCGCGGACCACCGCCATACCCACCGCCGTACACTCGGCGCGGCCCCGTGGGAGGCGGCAGCGAGCCCCCGCGGCCGGAGGGCGCCACCGCCCGACCGATTCCGCCCGCCGAGCCCGATCCGGCCAGGGCGGCGGCGCCGCCTGTCATGCCTGCGCTGCCCGGCGTCGGAAGGGTCCGCGCCCCGAGCCCTACGGCGCCGCCCCGCACCGGCGCCGCCGACACCACCGACCGCGAGCCGCCGGGAACGGGGTTGCCGCCACCACCGCTGGATCCCCCGTGGCTGCCGCCGTGGCCCTCCGCCACGAGGGCGAGCACGATGAGCGCGATCACCACCACGAAGAACACGACGCCCACCACCTGGGCGGCACGCTTTCCATTGCTGGTGGTGACCCCCTTGAGGTTCACGTAGAGGACCGAGTCCGACTGGGTCGCCCAGCCGATCTTGGCCGCCAGGTCGGGGGCGATGAACTGGGGCACCGTCAGCGGCCCGGTGAGTGCCCCCGCCGGCCCGTTGGTGAACTGCAACATGGCACTGGCCATCCCCGCGAGCTCGTCGCGCGAGACCAGGATCTGCCCGGTGGCGTCGCGGATCCCGTCCCAGCGCGCGGAGAGATCGATGGCGTACCCACGCTGGCGGAACATCGCCACGGCGGCGTCGACCCACTGGCGGAAGACCTGCTGGCGCAGTGCCTCGCTGGCCGCTGGATCGTTGGCCCCGACCTGATCGAGGACCACGAACATGTCGGGGGGCAAGAGCGCGATTCGAACCGGGGTGTAGGTCCGCGCGGCGAAGGCCGGCTCGAAGGCGGGACGCGGGACGCTTGCGCAACCGACGCTGGCCGCCGAGGCCCAGGCGAAGACCGCCAGGGCGAGTGAAGCTCCAGAGCCTCGCAAGCCCCCGATGGAAGACACGCGCATCGAGCTGAATTTCACCTTGGAAAGCTAACACGGAGAGAAGCCGCACCAGCGGCGGCGCGGGGATCCGAGCAAGATGGTCCCCACCGACGATGATAAGCTGCGCGCGTGCAGATCGAACGCGCGCGCTGGATCGGGATCGGGTTGGCTGTCGTCGTTCTCGCGATGCTGGGCAGCCTGTCCTCGGGCGCCCCGGCCCGGGCGGCCGGCAAGCCGAAGCTGCGGGCGACCGCGGCCCCGCAGATCGAGGTGGACAAGTCGCACGTCGATCTCGCCAACCACCGGCTCGAGGTGCGCCTGTCGCATCCGCCGGCCCAGGTGGAGCTCAAGGTCTTCTCGGACACCGGGGAGCTGCTGGCCGATGAGACCCACGACTTCACCGGCAAGGAGGCGGGCGCCGCGCTCGAGGTGACATGGAGCCCCAGCAGCCCCGCCCCGGCGTCGCGCCTCGAGCTCTTGGCCCACGACACGGCGGGCGGCTTCGCCGGGATGGCCGTGTTCTCCTGGTCCATCTCGATTCCCCACGAGGAGCTGGTGTTCAAGACCGACTCGGCGGAGATCCTCGACGCGGAGAGACCCAAGCTCGAGGCGAGCCTGGGCGCCATCACCCGCGCCCTCGCGACCCACAAGAGCGAGTTCGGGCGGCCGACGCTGTACATCGCCGGCCACACCGACACCGTCGGTGCGGAGGGCTACAACCTGAAGCTCTCGCAGGCCCGCGCCCAGTCGATCGCCCGCTGGTTTCGTGGCCACGGCGTGGGCATCCCCATCGCCTTCGAGGGCTTCGGCGAATCGGCGCTGGCGGTCCAGACCGCCGACGACATCGACGAGCCGCGCAACCGCAGGGCCGACTACATCCTCTCCGTAGAGCCCCCGTCGCTGCACGCCACGAGCTTCCACCCGACGTGGAAACGCCTCCCGTGAAAGGGCCCCCTCAGAAAGGCGCCGCACCAGAATGAAGTGGGGCCCCTCTCCCCGCTCCGCGGGGCGATGGGATAAGACGGAGAGGCGGGGATCGGCTTTCGTTCGCTCGGGATTGGGCGACCTCGGACTGCCGGAACCCCTTGGAGAGAGCTACCCTCCTCGAGCGGCCCGCGATCACGACCACGGCAGCGTTCCCGTTCACGTGCACGGCCACGATCAAGGGTCCGATCACGGCCACGATCACGTCGAAGGAGGCGGTGTGGATGGCTGGGCGACGCGGCTTTGCTGCGTTGACCAGCGGGGGCAAGGGGGACGCAGAGGCGCCAGATGCGCGGGCCAAGAAGGCCAACGCGCGAGGCGCCGGGCGGTCCCCCCTTCTAAATAGTCCGGAGGTGCGGCGCAGCCAGCGGCCCGGATCGTCGCCCGTCCGTCGCGCGAGGCGCAACGCCCGCCTCCCCCCCTCACCCGAGGGAGTAGCCGCCGGCTTCGATGACGTGCCTGGCGACCTTGCGCCGCAGCGAAAACGTGTTGACCCGGGTGAGCGCGTAGTAGCTGTTGACGTCGCGGATCTCGCGGCCCCACTCCTCGTCCTCGGACATCCACATCAGCATCTCCCGGAGATCGTCGAAGATCTTCTCGTGGGCCTTCGCCACGAACAGCTGGGTCATCGCGATGGGGATGGTGGCGGGACCCGGTCCCTGGCTGGCGACGAGCTGCAAGGTTCGTGAGATGGCGGAGTCCATCGCGTAGATGTTGATCAAGCAGTCGGCGAGGACGCCGAGAAGCTCTTGCTTGTCGGAGATGCCCTGCATGTACTTCTGCACGCCGAGGGAGGCGGCGTAGGCCACCGCCCGCTTGGCGAAGTCACACTTCTGGCGCTCGAGCCCGAGCACCCCGGCCGGGACCGTGCGATCGATCTTGGTCGGATCCTGCAGCTCGAGGTGCACCTCGCTCACGAAGCCCATCAGGTTGAGGCGCCCCTGCATGGCCCGCTTGAGGATGGTGCCCGGGACCAGCAGGCGGTTGATCTCGTTGGTCCCCTCGAAGATGCGGTTGATGCGGGCGTCGCGGCTGACCCGCTCGATCGGATAGTCCTCGATGTAGCCGGCCCCGCCGAAGATCTGCAGGGTCTCGTCGGCGGCGGCGAAGAGCATCTCGGAGCCGAAGACCTTGATGATCGACGCCTCGATGGCGTGCTCTTCGATCGCGTCGAGCTCGCGCTTCTGGCCTTCGGCGGTGGTGAGGTCGATGCCGTGGCTGCGGGCGTCGAGCAGGCCGGCCGTGCGGAAGGCCATCGACTCGGCCACGAAGGTGTTGGTGGCGATGTCGCCGAGCTTCTTGCGGATCAGATCGAACTCGGCGATGGGCTTGCCGAACTGCTTGCGATCGCGGGCGTACCTCACCCCGAGCTCGAGGCAATACTTGGCGGCCCCCACCGCGCCCACCCCCAGCTTCCAGCGCCCGATGTTGAGGATGTTGAAGGCGATCTTGTGGCCCTGGCCAATCTGCCCGAGCACGCTGTCGACCGGGATCTCGCAGTCCTCGAGGATGAGGGGACAGGTCGAGCTGCCCCGGATGCCGAGCTTGTGCTCCTCGGCGCCCACCGTCAGCCCCCGAGCGGTCCGCTCGACGAGGAACCCGGTGAACTTCTCGCCGTCCACCTTGGCGAACACCGTGAAGAGATCGGCGAAGGCCGCGTTGGTGATGTACTGCTTGGTGCCGTTCAGCTTCCAGGTCTTGCCGTCGGCCGACAGCACCGCGCGGGTCTTGGCCGCGAGCGCGTCGGAGCCGGAGCCCGGCTCGGTGAGCGCATAGGCGGCGATCAACTCGCCGGTGGCGAGCCGGGGCAGGTACTTCTGCCGCTGCTCGGCGTTCCCGAAGAGCACGATGGGCATGGTCCCGATCCCCACGTGGGCCCCGTAGCTGACCGCGAAGGAGCCGAAGCGACCGACCGCCTCGGTGATCAGGCTGGCGCTGGTCTTGTCGCCTCCGAGCCCACCGTAGGCCTCGGGGATGTCGTGACCGAGGAGCCCCACCTCGCCGGCCTTCTGCAGCACCTCGCGCATCAGCCCGGGCGTCTTGGCTTCGATCTGCGCGAAGCGCGACTCGACCTCGCGCTCGACGAAGTCCTCGGCGGTCGCCTTCATCAGGCGCTGCTCGTCGGAGAGGCCCTCCGGGGTGAGCACGGTGGCCGAGCCGGTCGCCTCGAGCAGGAAGCCTCCGCCCGGCGATCGCGTCACGCCGCTCGGCCGACTGGGCCCGGGCGAGGTCGAACCAGCGGGCGCCGGTGGGGTTGAAGCCGACCCATCGGCCAGGTTCCCGTTCCCGCTCGGAATCGACAAAGTCGCCATGTCAATAGTTTACGGGACACCCCCGGGAGCGTCGACAGGAACCCCGGGTTTCGACTACGCTTGCGGCCGGACCAGATGCCGGTGTCGTTGCGATGAGCGTCCCCACCCGACCCCGTCGGCGCGCCGAGCGGCCCCGGCTGGCGCTGGTCCTGTCCGGGGGAGGTGCGCGGGGAGCCTACGAGGCGGGGGTCGTGCGATACATCCGCGAGGAGCTGGCCGGAGACCTCGGGGGGCAGGTTCAGTTCGACATCTACTGCGGCACCTCGGTGGGTGGGATTCACGCCTGCTTCCTGGCGGCCACCTGCGACCTCGCCCCGGTGCAGGGGAGGATGCTGGTCGATCGCTGGGAGAGCTTCGTGCTCGAGGAGATGGTCGCCTTCGGCGTCAAGGAGTTCCTGAAGGCCCCCGCCACGCTGCTCGGCAGCGGCCTGATCCAGGAGTTCGAGGGACAGCGCCGGCTCGGCGGGATCGTCGAGACGCGCAAGCTCGAGCGGGTGGTGCGCCGCCTCATCCCCTGGGGCCAGATCGGCGCCAACAACCGCCGCGGTCTGTTCGAATCGCTGTCGGTGACCGCCACCGACATCGGCTCGGGCAAGACGGTGGTCTTCGTGCAGCGCGGGAGCGGGCCGTCGCTCGACTGGACCCGCGATCCCTTCGTGCGGGCACAGTTCGTCAACATCACCCACGAGCACGCCCTGGCCTCCGCGGCCCTGCCGATCCTCTTTCCGGCGGTGGCGATCGGCGACCGGTTCTTCTGCGACGGGGGGCTGCGACAGAACACGCCGCTCTCGCCGGCGCTGCGCCTCGGAGCGGACAAGGTCCTGGTCATCGGGCTGCGGCACAAGCCGGCGGCGCCCGAGGCCGAGGAGGAATCCATTCCCTACCCGGGCGCGGCCTTCCTGGTGGGCAAGGTCCTGAATGCCTTCCTGCTCGATCACATCGACTACGATCTCGATCGGCTGCGGCGGCTCAACGGCGTGATCCGCGCGGTGCACGCGGCCGGCGGGCCCGAGGGCACCCGGCGCTTCGACGAGGTGGTGACCAAGATGCGCGGCGCGCCCTACCGGGTGGTCGACGACTTCATGATCCGTCCGTCCGCCGATCTCGGGGCGCTGGCGGGAGAGATCGGGCGCTCGAGCCGCTTCAAGGGCACGGGCGGCGGGCCAGGCATTCAGCTCTTGCGGCGGCTCGCCACCGCGCGGGGCGCGGACGAGGCGGATCTGCTCTCGTACATCCTGTTCGACGGGCTCTACGCCGCCGAGGTGGCGCGGCTGGGATACGAGGACGCGCGCGCCCAGCACGACGATCTCGCCAAGTTCCTCGGCGACTGCGTCGAGCGCGACTGACCCGTATCACTTCACGAGGCGGAGCTGGGGCTTGCGTCGCCGCCGCGGACCATTCACGGCCTCCGCGCCGCCGCTGCCGGCCAGCGACGACGCGACCTGCTCCACGTCGAGATCCGGCACGGCGCCTGGGTCAGGCAGCACGACCTCGAGCGGAACGGAGCGCAGCGTCCGCCTCGGAGATGCGGGCGGCTGGGGCAGCGCACCCGCGGAGCCCTTCCTGTTGTCAGGCTTGCCCTCGGGCCCTCCCCCGAAGGTCTCCGGGAGCTCGCCCATCAGCTCGGACCCGTCGGGTGCGGACATCGCGGCGTCCTCGACGGCATCGCCGACGGTCGACGCCAGCTGGCCTCGGGGGCCCGCACCGGCGATCTCCGGCTCGCCGTCGGCGCGGGCAGGGACGATGGCCACGTCGCTCGGGACGTCATCGGGATAGAGAACCCCACGACCATCGTCGGTGGCGATGACGTAGACGGCGGGCCATGGCACGAAGGTCTGGTGCGGGGTCCGCGAGAAGGAGAGGGTGGCCCGCACGCCGCTGTCATCCACCACCAGATCCGTGATGGGTATCGGCAGGTCGATCCCATACTGCAGGACGAGGTGGGCATCCGCCTTCAAGTGCGCGGGCACGACCACCCCCTCTCGACGCGCGTCGAGATGAAGCGACGGCCGTCCCTCCTGCAGGAGCGCCAGGAAGGCTTGGTGTTTGGAGGGCGGATCGAGAGAGGCCATCATTACCTGCGCTTGTCCTGCACTGGTTTCCGTGCTCGTTGCGTGCGCTTCGTTGCCGGATGCTGTCTGCTTGCTTGAGCGTCGTTGGGTCGTCGGACTCCCGTGAACCCTGGAGCGGAATCCCGGAGAATTGGAGGCAATAGTTGTACTTCATTCCCGAAGACCGAACAAATGCGACCTTCTAGAATCGTCCGCACCGAAAAAGTCAGCCCCGTTTCCTATCCCTTCGGAAAAATTGCGATACCCTTTCCCGCCAGATGAACCGTTCTCCGTTCGCGCCCCCCCCCGGCGCCGCTGCCCGTTTTCCCTCGGGCTGGCGGGCGCGTCTGGCGCGCGATCCTTTACCCAATCTGCTGCGCGAAGGACCGCCTTCGCTGTCGGCACGGATCCGGCGGGAGCTGATCGATGACGACGAGGCGCCGCGAGACGGCGAGGTGCTGGCGTTCCCGGATGTGAAGGCCTTTCTCAAGAAGCAGACCAAGAAGGGAGACTTTCCCGCCAAGCCCGCCGAGAAGGCCCTCGGGAACGACCGCTTCGCGAGCACGCTCGCCACCTGCCGCGCGCTCGAGCGGCTGGCGGAGCTCGGCCTCGGCTCGGAGCAGCCCGCGGTGATGTCGGCGGCCGAGTTCGTGCTCGAGACCCAGGCCAAGGACGGTGGAATCGCCGCCCTCGCGATCGGCGAGAAGAAGGAGGACAAGGCCAAGATGGTCGCCGTGCACTTTCAGGGGTGGGCGCTGGCCGCCCTGTGCAGGGTCGGCCTCGACGGCGACGAGCGGGTGGCCGAGGGGTTCAAGTTCCTCCTGCAGTGGCGGCAAGCAGATGGCGGCTGGGCCTGGCGAGGCGTGCGCTGCGACTCCTCGGCCCGTCCGTCGAGCCACCTCATCACCGGCATGGCGCTGCGGGCCTTCGCGGCCTCTCCCTCGCGGCGAACCTCTCGCGAGGCGCGGCGGGCCGCCGAGCTGCTGGCCACCCGGTTCCTGCAGCCGGATCGCTATCCCGATCGCAAGGCCCCCATCTACTGGGAGCAGCTGTCGGAGCCGCGCTTCTACGTCGACATGCTGGACGCGCTCGACACGGTCACGTCGGTGGGGCTCGGCAAGGAGAACTCGGGGGTGCGCACCGCGGAGGCCTACGTGCGCGGCCGGCAATCACCCGACGGGCTGTGGTATCCCGGGGCCCCGCCCGCGCCGGGAGCACCCAAGGCGAACCCGACGCCGAAGGAGAAGGAGGCCGCACGCTGGTTGACGGTCCGGGCGCTCTCGGTCCTGAGACGCGTCAACTGAGGGCGGGCGGAGCTCCGTCTCCGTCAATCGCGCCCACCAATCCCGCCCAGACGATCGCCATCTCTCGCGCGAGGGCGGCGAGGGGTCGTTCGAGCCACTCCTCGAGCGCCAGGAGCTCGAGCTCGACGTCGCCGCGGGTGGTGGCGGCCGCGCCTTGCGCGCGCGCGAAGACCTCGCCGAGGCGGTGCGCGAGGGGCTGGAAGAGCCCGAGATCGGGGTTGGGGGCGTGGGTGGCGAGCGCGGCCCCGATCGCCGGGAGCTCGAGCCGAAGGCGGGGCAAGTCCACCCGCAGGAACAACGCCGCCACTCCTTCGAGGTAGCCCCGCACGTAGGCCTCGAAGCCGGCGCTCACGCCCCCGATCGCCTCGAGCAGCGCCGACCGCGTGGCCGTCCCCACCACCTCGGGGGCCGCCCGGGCCAGGGCGCGCAATCGTCCCACGGTGGCCGCGGCGGCTTCGCCGACCGCGTCGTCGAGCAGCTCGGCCAGCGCCGCTTCGCTGGCGGTCTCGACCTCGTGCTCGGCGAAGGGCCAGGCCCCCGGACGCACGAACTCGCGCACGTCGGCCGCGGTCGCGCGCATCGCGCGCTCGATGCGGGCCCGCAGCGCCACGCGCTCGGCGTCCATGGCCGAGCCGAGCTCGGTCTCGAGCGCGCGCAGCCCTGCGACCTCGCGCCCGGTGTGCTCGAGGCGTTCCTGCCCGCGGCGGCGCGCCCCGGCCGCCAAGGCCTCGGCCTCGGCGGTGAAGCGGCGCAAGGCCGACAGCGCGGTGGTCTGCTTGAGCAGCCGCGCCCGGCCCAGGAACAATCCATCAAGAGCGTTCTGAACCTCGGCCAGGCCACCCTGCGCGCCGGCGTCCGCCGATCCGCCCGGAGGCGGGAGCGCGCCATCCCTCCGTGAGAACGGCCCCTGGGGATCGACCGTCGCCGTCCGCTGGGCCTGGCGCGCCAGGCGGGCCGAAAAGGGCACCAGCCGCGCCAGCCGATCGCCGAGCGTCCGCCGGGTGTGGGCCAGGACCTCATCGATCTCGGCCGGGGTCGCGCCGTCGACCTTGTTGACCACCCCCAGCACCTGCTTGCCCGCCCCGTGCAGGAGCTCGAGGGCCGCCCGCTCGCTGGCCTTGGCGGCCTGCCCGAAGGAGAACACCCAGACCACCGCGTCGGCCTCGTTGACGAAGGCGCGTGCCACCTGCTCGTGCTCGGGGCGCAGCGAATTGAGCCCCGGGGTGTCGACGATCTCGATGTGGCGCAACGACTCGGCGCCGGAGTACACCTCGATGGCCCGGACGCGCACCGCCTCCTCGTCGTCGAGCCCCCCGAGGTAGCTGGTGAGCTCCTCGGGCAGCAGATCGCGAACCCTCCCGTCCTGGAACCGCACCCGCCCGCCGCCGCCCGGTCCGTAGCGCAGGATGTTGATGGTGGCGGTGGTCGGGGTGACCCCAACCCGGGCCACGTCGTCACCGGCCAGGGCGTTCACGAACGAAGATTTGCCCGCGTTGAACTCGCCCATGACCGCCACCAGCAGTGGGCGGTCGTAGGCCTCGACGGCCCGCGCGAGCGGCAACGCCAGGGACATGAGCGGGATCGCGGAGGAGACGGAGAACGGCGCGCGGATGGGATCGGAGGCGAAGTCACGGGCCCAGGTCAGAAGGCCGAAGACACCCGCGACCGAAGAAGGGGCGCTCGGCGCGAGCGCGCCGAGGGCGAACCGGCGGGCGGCTTCGCCCGGCCCGAGCCGGGCCAGTTCGAGGATCTCGGGGACCGTGGCCACGCCCGCCCGCAGCGCCCGCGCCGCGGAGTATCCCGGATCGGTTGCCTGCCCATGTTCGAGCGCCTCGTCGAGGGCCCCCGGATCGCCGAGGCCGAGCGCGATGGCCAACCAGCGCGCGAACGGGGGCGACTCCCCGAGCTCGGCGAGCCGCCGCGCCGCTTGCCGGGCGGCGGGGAACGCGCCCGCCCCGAGGGAGAGCTCGCACAGGACCGCGAGGCTCTCGGGGCGGGTCGGGTGCGCCGCGGCCGCGGCGGCCGCCACGCGAAGCGCGCCCGCCCGGTCGCCGAGCTGCGCCAGCCGCCGGGCCAGCGCGGCCTCGACCGAGACGGCCGAGGCCGCCGGCAAGGGGGAGCGCGCGGCCGCCTCGCGCAGCAGGGCGAGCGCCGGATCCGCGTCCCGGGCCGCCTCGAAATCGACCGGAGGCTCGGCCTCGCAGGGCCGGCGGGCGGTCACCTTGGCCTCGGCGGCCTCGATGAGCGGCTCGACGCCGCCGCCTGGCAGCCGCGCGGCCCGGACCAACCAATCCGCACCTTCCAGATCGCCCCCGGCCAGCAGCGCCCTCCCGAGCGCGGCCACCGCGCGCGGCTCCTGCGGGGCTTGCTCGACGCTTCGCCGGAGCTCGCGGATGGCCTTGGTGGGCTGACCGAGGCGGGCATACACCGCCCCGAGCCCCAGGCGGACACGCAGCCGCGCGTCGGCGTCGGCGTCGGGGAGGGTCGAGGCCCGGCGAAAGGCGTCCCGGGCGGGCTCCCAGCGCGCGAGCTCGGCCAGGGTCTCGCCGAGGCCGATCCATGCGCTGGCCCGCCGCGATTCGAGCGCCACCACCCGCCCAAAGTCCGCGATGGCGCCCTCGCGATCACCCGCCAGACGGCGGAGCTCACCCCGCGCCTCGAGCGGCGCCACCGCCTTCGGCTGGCGGCTCACCTGCTCGGTCAGCCGAGCGAGCGCCTGGTCGAGCTCACCGGCGGTGGCCAGGTCCCGCGCCTGTCGCAGATCCTCGGCCGCCTCATCGACGGCGGCGCGCTCGGCGTCGGCGCGCGGCGCCACCAGCTCGTCCAGGGTCCCCGCGATGCGCTCCAGAATTCCCATGTGTGTCCCTCGCGACACTCGCCGCCGAGCGGGTTCCTCAGGTCGACCAGATCGCCTGGCGGATCTCGGCGATGCGCTCGTCGATGGCCTTGAGCTCGGCGAGCATCGTTGCGGTCGGGGTTGCAGTCGTGGTCGCGGTTGCGGCTCCGGTCGTGGCTGCGCTCCGGTCCGCCTCGCCCGAGGCCACCGCGACCGGCGCCTGGCCCTCGGCGAGGCGCCGCCTTTCGACCAGGGCGGCGTCGAGGACCTCGGCGATGCCGCGCACCAGGGCCTCGCCCGCCTGGCCCACGAACTCGTTCAGGCGTGCGGCGAACGTATCGATGGCCGCGTCGAGATTGGTGCCGAGGAGGGCCGCCGCCCGATCGATGGACGCCGGGGCCCGGGCCTTGGCCTCGGCCTGGATCTCCCTGCCAATCTTGCCGCGAAAGACGAGCGCGAGCAGCGGCGCCGCCAGGGTCAAGATGCCGCCCACCAGGTTGTTCACGAAGAGGAACAGGGTGGTCCCGACCGCCCCCAGCGCGAACACCGAAGCGTCGTACTTGAAGGTGTCGACCACCAGCTCCACCCGGGTCTGGGCCGGCCCGAGCTCCGCCGAGACCGCCGCCGCCACCTGCTCGACGTTCTCGTTGGCCACCTCGATGATGGCCTCGGCCAGCCGCTCGAGCTCGGCCGAGATCCGCTCGCCCTCCTGCTCGAGCCAGGCCTTCCAGGTGTCCTGCACGAAGAAGGACAGGTAGCGGCGCACGTCGTGCCCCTCGACCTTGTCGATCTCGCCCGGCAAGGTGGCTCGAAACTCGGCCGCGAAGGCCGCCAGATCCTGGCGGACCCGGGCCTTGAGCGCCGCGGTCTCGGCGGCCACCTTCTCGACCGCGGCGTCGAGCCCGCGCTGTCCGCTCCGCAGACGCAATTTCGCACGCGCAATCCGCTCTTCGAGCTCCGGCAGCGGCAGCTCGAGCGAGCGCCGGCGCATCTCCAGGCTCTGGCGCACGAAGGACGACAGGCGGGCCGCATCGCCGAGGGCGTGATCGAGCAGCAGGCGGCGCCGATCGGTGCCGACCGTCAGCCCGAGCTGGGCCCGCAGGGCCGCGAACCCCGAGGCCTGACGATCCCCGCCGAGCTCCTTGCGGGACGAGACCGGGAAGATCAGCGGCTCGGCCACGATGCGCCCGAGGTGGAGCCGAGCGAACCGCAGGGTCTCCTCCAGCTCGGCGGCGTCGAGCAGGTCGGCCTTGGCGACCACGAAGATCAGGCGCTCGCGCGACGAGCGGAGGATGCGCTCCTCGAGGAACTGCCGCTCCGAGGCGGTCAGGATCTGGGTGGCGTCGAGCAGGAAGAGCGCGGCGTCGGAGCGCGGGATGTATCCGTAGGTGATGTCGGCGCGCTGCTCGTTGATGTCGTTGACCCCGGGGGTGTCGACGATGGTGAGCTGGTCCTGCAGCAGCGGCACCGGCAGGTGCAGGTCGATGTGGTGGACCTCGCCCCCCGTGCGCGCCGGAGCCCCATCGGGCGTGCGCGGCGGCGACCCGTTCGTCTCCTGGGCAGCGGGCTCGGTTTCGGCCAGGCCCTCCACGGTCGCCCACTCGGCCAGCCGCTCGGGATCGATCGGGCGTCGCTCGCCCGACTGGAAGACCACCGAGGCCCCCTTGGTCGCGCCGTAGGAGAGGTGGGTGAGGATCGCGGTGGTGGGGGTGATGCCGGTGGGCAAGATCGCCTGCCCGACCAGGGCGTTCACGAAGGTCGACTTGCCGTGGTTGAACTCCCCCAGCACCACCAGCGAGAAGCGCTCCTCGTCGAGCTTGGGGATGCGGGCCCCGCGGATGTCGTGGGCCACCGAGTCGAGGCCCACGCCGAGGGCGGCGTCGGCCAGCCGCTCGAGGATCTCGCGGATGGCGCGCTTGCGTTCCTCCGGGGTGAGCCCGACCGGCGATGCCGTCGCGGATCCCGTCGCCGTCGCCGTCGTCTCCTCGCCGCCAGCGCCGGTCACGAGAACACCGCCAGGATCGCGGCCACCTTGGCGTCGCACTCCTCCTTGGACAGGCCGGCCGGCCCGGTGGCCGCGCCGGCGCCCGAACCGGCGGCCCCCGTGCGACCGCCGGTCCCCCCCAGGCCGTGCCCCATCCCCAGGCTGCGATAGAAGGTGGTGTCCGCGAAGATCCGCAGCGCCGCGATCCGCTTCGGCAGGTACGGGTGGGTCCGCCCGAGCTCGTCGAAGCGCCCGGCGCCCCGCGACTCGTCGAGCTGCTTCAGGTACTCGTCGAGGTTGACCTCGGAGTAGAGCTTCCGCGAGCCGAGGGCCAGCTTCACCAGGCACCCCACCGACGCGTCGAGATCGCGGGTGCACAGCAGCCCGGCCCGATCGCAGGTGATCTCCGCCCGCCGGGCCCAGCCGTTCAGCGCCAGGACCGCGGGTCGCGCCCCCCAGCGCAAGAGCGTGTTGCCGGCCCGGGTCAGCAGGTAGAGCGTGGTCATGTAGACCGCGTGGTCGTTCTGGATGTGGCCACACTCGTGGCCGATGACGTCGAGGAGCTCGAGCTCCGACAGGTGATCGACCAGCGCCGCGTTCAGCACGATGCAGGCGTCGTCGGTGGTCCCGAAGGTGTGCGCGTTCAGCGATCCGATGTTGGGCGACACGTAGACCGTCGGGACCGGGATCTGCAGGATCTCGGCGCACTTGACCGCCAGCCCGTGCAGGTTGGGAAATTGCTTGTCCGAGACCTTCACCGAGGTGCCGAGCAGCCGGTTGCGCTCGACCGTTTGCCAGAAGCGAACCGCCGCCTCCACCGCGAGGGTGACTGGCCGGATGCGCCCGAGGGCTTGCCTGATCTTGAGATCGCCGCTGTAGGAGTAGGCGGCGCCCTCTCGGGAGCGGGCAGATTCGGCCCCCTTGCGGGCCGCCACATAACGCGAGAACGAAAGGTCGACGTTCGCCATGGGGGAGCGCGTCTAGGATACAGCCGGTTTGGCGTTCGCGCCGGCCTCGCGCACCGAGGGCATCGACTTTGTGGGCGGGGTGGGACATACAATAGCCGCTCGATGAGCAGCGCCGCGCCCTTGCCCATTCCCGAGGCCGAAATTCCCGAAGCGAACGTGCCCCTCGGGGAGGCCGAGCTCGGGTTCATGCGCCAGGCGCTCGGCGCCGCCGAGCAGGCCGCGGGCCGGGGCGAGGTCCCGGTCGGCGCCGTGGTGGTGGTCGACGGCGCCGTGCTGGCGGTGGCGCACAACGAGCGCGAGACCGGGAACGACCCCACCGCCCATGCCGAGGTGGTGGCGCTCCGCCGGGCGGCCGCCACCCTCGGGAGCTGGCGCCTCACCGGGGCCGATCTCTTCGTGACCATGGAGCCCTGTCCGATGTGCGCGGGGGCCATGGTGAACGCGCGCATCCGCCGCGTGTATTACGGCTGCCACGATCCCAAGGCCGGCGCGGTCCGCTCGCTCTACCAGCTGCTCGACGATCGGCGCCTCAACCACCGGGTCGACGTGGTGCCCGGGGTCCTCGGCGCCGAGTCCGCGGCCTTGCTCAAGGCCTTCTTCGAGCGCCTGCGGCGCCGCGACTGAGCCGACGCGACCGGGGCCCGGCGAGGTGCCGGCTGACAGCGCGGGCAAAGGAAGCTCGAGCGTCCCGCGTCGACCCGCCGGCGGATGGGCGTACCGCACACCCGGCATGGCTGGCCCGCGCGGCCGTAGACCAGCAAGGCCCCGGCGTTGCGTCCGCCGTCCCCCAGCGCGTCCACGTAGTCCCGCAAGGTGGTGCCCCGGTTCTGGATCCCGAGCTCCAGGGCCTCGCGAATTGCCACCAGCAATCTGTCAGCCCGCCGAACGGTCCGTCCGGCCGGCATCGCCGGGTGGAGACCGGCCCTGAACAGGGCCTCGCACGCGTAGATGTTGCCGATGCCGGCGATCCGCCGCTGGTCGAGCAGGAAGGCCTTGATGGGAGCCCGCACGCCAGCCAGGGCCTCCCCGAGGGCGGCGGCGGTCAGCGCCCCGAGCGGATCGGGGCCCATGGCCTCGAGCTCGGCGCACCCGTCGACCGGATCCCCGGCCGCGATCCAGCCGAACCGGCGCGGATCGCGGAACCGCAGCTCCTGCGCGTCGTCGAGCGCGAGGACGAGGTGGGTGTGCGCCCCTCGCGGAGCATCCCCCGGCTCGAGCACCAGGCGCCCCGACATCCCGAGGTGCACGAGCACCCCCGGCAAGGGCGGCCCGGGCCCCCCGCCCCCGCGAGCTCCCGCCGCGGCCGCGCCCCGCGCCACGTCGATGAGCACGTACTTGCCGAGCCGGCGGACCGCCTCGACCCGCTGCCCGAGCACCACCCGCCTCAGCCCCTCGACGTCGATCGGTCGGGCGAGCCGCAGCGGCTTTCCGCTGGTCCACACCGCCCGGATCCGCCGACCGAGGATGCGCGCCCGCAGATCGCGGACGATGGTCTCCACCTCCGGGAGCTCAGGCATCGAACCCGTCCGCCAGGCGGGCAAACTCGGCGACGCTCAGCTCTTCCGGGCGCCGCTCGCCATCGACCCCGGCCCGCGCCAGGACCTCGGCCGCCGTCGTGTCGCCGAAGCCGTCGCCGAGCGATCGCCGCAACATCTTCCGTCGCGTCGAGAAGGCGACCTTGACCACCCGCGCGAACCGCTCGGGATCGCGCACCGGCGCCAGCAGCGCCGGCCGCGGCTCGAGGGAGATCACCGCCGAGACCACCCGGGGCCGCGGGAAGAAGCTGCCCGGCGCCACGTGAAACAGCAACCGTGCGTCCATGCGGTGCTGGACCATGACCGACAGGCGCCCGTAGATCTTGCTGCCGGGGGGCGCGACCATCCGCTCGGCGAGCTCGCGCTGGACCATCACCACCGCCCGCCGGATGGCCGGCCCCGCGTCCACCAGCGCGAAGAGCAGCGGCGAGGTGATCTGGTAGGGCAGATTGCCCACCACCAGGAGTGGTCGCCCGGCAGCCCGCGCCGCCGCCGCGAAGTCGAAGTGGGTCGCGTCCTCGCCGCGAATGTCGACCCCTGGATGTCCGCCGAGCTCGGCCCCGAGGACGTGCAGCATGTCGGGATCGCGCTCGACCGCCAGGATCCGCCGCGGGGCCGGCTCGGCGCCGAGCAGCGCGGTCGTCAAGGTCCCGAGGCCGGCCCCGATCTCCACCACCACGTCCTCCGCGGTGGCGCCGGCGGCCCGCACGATCTTGTCGTGGATGTTGCGGTCGACGAGGAAGTTCTGCCCCCAGGATTTCTTGGCGGCGAGGCCGTGGCGCTCCAGCACCGACCGGGGATCTTGCCTGGAGGGCGGCGGCGGCACGTGGGTGGCTCGACTCGGAGGGCGGTTGTCGGAGGGCTGAGGTTCTCGATCGCCGCCGTCTTCAGAGGGGCATCCCGGGATCGACCGCCAGCCCGAGGGAGGCCCGCTCTCCGCGCGCGAGGGCCAGAGTCCCCGCCGCCGCGATCATCGACGCGTTGTCGGTGCAGCGCTTGGCGGGCGGTATGTACAGGCGAAACCCGTCCTCGGCGGCGGCCGCGGCCATGGCCGCCCGGAGACCGCGATTGGCGGCCACGCCCCCGCAGACGACCAGATCCTGGAGCCCTTCGCGAACCAGCGCCCGGCGCGACTTTCGTACGAGCACATCCACGATGGCCGCCTGAACGCTGGCCGCGAAATCCGCCAGCGCATCGCCCTGGGGGGCGGCAGCCTGACCCGCCAGCAGGGTCGCCGCCGCGGTCTTCAGCCCCGAGAAGCTGAAGTCGATGTCGTCGCGCCCGGCGAGCGCGCGCGGCAGGGCATGGGCCGCCGGATTTCCCTTCGCGGCCAGGCGATCGATCTGCACGCCGCCGGGGTAACCGAGCCCGAGCAGCTTGCCGACCTTGTCGAACGCCTCGCCCGCCGCATCGTCGCGGGTGCTCCCGAGCAACTGGAACCGCCCGTCCGCGTCGGAGCGGATGAGGGCGGTATGCCCCCCCGACACCAGCAACGCGAGGTGCGGCCACGGCGGTGGCCCGGGCAGGCTCGGATCCTCGAGGTACACCGCCGCGAGGTGGCCCGCCAGGTGGTTCACCCCGACCACCGGCTTGCCGAGCGCCACCCCCAGCGCCTTGGCCGTCTCGACGCCCACCAGGAGCGCCCCGACCAGACCGGGGCCGCTGGTCACCGCGATGCCATCGAGGTCGGAGAAGGTCACGCCGGCCGCGTCGAGCGCGCCGCGAATCACCGGCACGATGGTGGCGACGTGCTGGCGCGAGGCCACCTCGGGCACGACGCCGCCGTACTCGGCGTGGACCAGGATCTGCGAGGCCACCACGTCGGAGAGCACCCGCCGCCCGTCCGCGACGACGGCCGCCGCGGTCTCGTCGCACGACGTCTCGATTCCGAGCACCAGCATGCCCACGTGCTACCACGGGTCGCGTCCCGACCCAAGCCTTCGCACATGGCGCCGACGGCTCACATCGTGCTGACGATGACCCTGAGCTCGTCGGCGTATTTTCCGTGCGGGGCCCGCGCCAGGTAAGCGCGGTAGGCGACCCCGGCCTCGTGGCTGTGTCCGGTGTCCTGCAGGGCCCCGCCGAGGATCAGGTAAGGCTCGGCGAGGGCCGGGTCGAGCGCGATGGCGTGGCGGGCATCGGTGATCGCCTGGGCCAGGTGCTTCTGGTTGAGCTCCGCATGGGCCAGCACCGCGAGGGCGTCCGGGGAATCGGGATGAGCCGTCAGGGCCTCCCGGCACGCGCGAGCCGCCTGCTCGGCGTGTCCCCGATCCAGCCGGGAGCGGCAGGTGGCGAGGGAGCGCGAGAACTGGACCTCGTCGGGACCCGCGGACCTCCGACTGGCCTCCCCGGACGGCCCGGCCGGGGTGTGGTGGGTCTCCTCGGCTCCCTCGGTTTCCGTGGTTTCCTTGGGCTCCCTGGCCTCGATGGTCTTGGCGGCCGCCGGCGCGGGTGCGGGCGAAGGGCCCGGCACGGGTCCATGAGCAACCGTGCCGGCCCTGGCGGGCTCGCCAATCGCGAATCCCTTCGCCCTGTGTTCCCTGTCGCCGGTCGTCTCGCCCGGACCGTCGGACGGACCCTTCGCTGGGTCTCGAGCCAGCGCGTTGGCGCCGTCCGTACCCGATTCCTTGACCGCGACGGGGGGGACGGTTTCGCCCCCGCGTGGCTGGGCTTCGGGCGTGGGCGCGGTAGATCCTGGTTCGAGCTCCCGGCTGGCCACGCGAACGGGCCCTGGCGTCCCCGCGGCCGGGTTTGCCGCCGGGTGTGCAACGACAGCGGCCGCGGCTATCGCGCCGGCCTTTCTCTTCGCCATGGCGTGGTGGATACCAACCCCGCCGAGGATCCCGGCAACGCCCAGCGCCAGCGCCGCGAACCGGAGGATGCGGCGTTTGCCCCCGATGCCCAGCGCCCGGAGGGCCTCTGCCTCGTCCACGGCCAGGTCGCCGGCGCCAGCCTCACCGAGATCGCCAACCCCGCCCATTCCGAGCCCCTCGACCCAGGCTGGGAGCGGCGCCGAAGCCGACGAGGCCGACGGTGACGGCGACGCAATCGGCGTGAGCCCCATGGCCGGTGCGCCTCCCGCGGAGCCCTCGTCGATACCCCGATCGGCCCCGGCGACAAGGGGCGTCAGCCCCGGCAGATCATCGAACACCCCCTTGCCCTTGCGTGGCGAGGCCGCTGAAGACTCGGCCACCAGCACCGCCGATTCGTCGTCGATTGCGCCCGACGAGGGGGTCGAACCGGAAGCGTGCGCGGAGTCGAGGCGTGACCGCGGGCTGCCAGCCGGTTCGGCGTCGGCCCCGTCCACGTCGAGTCCCGGCCCTCGAGGGTCCGGACCTTGGCCGACCACCTCGTCGTCCTCACCCAGATGCCCCAGGTGAGCGGGCAATCCATGGGCTCCCGCGCCTCGAACCCCGGCGAGCCCGAGCGGCAGGGTCATGTTGTCGAGGACGGCCAGATCGCCATCGGCCTCGATCCCCCGCTCGGCGGCTTCCCGGGCTCGGATCTGGCGGGCGATGCTGGCCTCGAGCTCGGTCTCCCCCTCTTCCTCGCCGTCTTCCTCCTCGCCGTCTTCCTCGCCCGGGTTCGCCGCACCGCGGAGCTCGGCGGTCCCCTGCCCGGCGAGATCACCGACCCCAACCTCGGCGAACATGCTGGCCAGCTCATCCAGCCCCACGTCGCCGTCCGGAGAAAGAGCCGCTTCTCCCGTGTCCTCGGGTGCGGCGACGGAGGCCCTCGCGGCGGGCGGGGCAACAGGTGGAAGATCAGGGAGCAACGCCACGTATTCCTCGGCGTTGTCGTCGCTTATCCCTTGCGACGCCATGGGCAATCGCGATCTCTCGAGCTCGAGGGCCCGAAGCCTGGCCTCGAGCGCGTCGAGCTCGCCCTCCGGCTCGGCTTCCGCGACGCTCTCGACCGCGAGGATCTCGGGCTCCACCGGAAGGGGAAGCGGCGGCTCCGGGAGCCGAGGTGCAGGGGCTTTGGTCGCGATCTCGGGATCGGGCTCGGCGAAGCGAGCCCGCTCAGCCTCGATCACCGCCGGCACGGGGTCCGCCGGGCTCGGCGGGGCCGCGGCCGCGGCTTCGTGGCGCTCGGGCGGACCCGGCGGCCGCTTCTCCGGCCTTGCCCGCTTCGGGCGAGGCGGCGGCGGTTGGTCGATGCGGTCGATCCGCTGGGCTTGCGCCGCCGGGGCCTCCGTCGGACGGATCTCGGGGGCTGTGGCCTCGGCCGCGGGTCTGGCCGCGGCGACCAGCACATCGTCCACCGCCCCGGACAGTCGGTCGGCGCGCCGGATGGTCTTGATCTCGAAGCGGACCGTCCCCTGGCTCCAGCGGGCCAGGCGGGACAGGGCCTCCGCGCCAGAGAGCTTGCCGGCCTCGGCGTCGATGGCCTTGCCCTTCCGCAGGTAGATCGCCCCCTTCTCGCCGGTCGTCTCCTCGACGAGCTGCAGGACGCCGGATTGCTCTCGCTCCTCGAGAACGGAGAGCAGCTCGGCCAGGCCGAGCTCGGAGAGCCTTCCCGACCATGCGTCTCCACGCGCCAGCGGCGCACGGCGGAGTGCCTCGCGTGCGCGTTGCTTGCAGATCGCCTCGATTCGACCGATCAGCTCCGCCACCGGGACGGGCTTGAGCAATGCCTCGTCGGCGCCGGCGTCGAGGACCGCGGCGCGGCCGGCGCGCTGGTCGGCCGCAAGCAGGGCCAGGACCCCTGGGGATGGCGCTCCAGCGGCCCGCATCTTGGCTGCAGCCGTCCACCGCGCCATCGTCGGGCCCAGGGAAGCGAGATCCGTGGTCACGAGGACGTCAGGCCCCTCGCCGGTGAGCCCGGCCGCCTCGGTGGTCGCGAAGGCGGTGACCTCGAAGCCAGCGGCCGCCAGGCCCCGCTCGAAGAGGCGCAGATCTCGGGGGTTGTCGTCCACCAAAACGATTCGTTTGCTCATTGCGGTTTCATCTCGGTCGTCGGAAGTTGCGAAGTGGCGAAGTAGGTCGTTCGGAAGTGGGTCGTTCGATGTTTGGACGGCCGGCTGGGGTGAGGGGATGTGGGTGCGGCCCGTGCGCCCAGGGAGGGCTCCAGCAGACTAGAATCGGGGGTTCCGGCTCGAAGCTGAATTGCGATAATGCGATTGACATATTGCTATACCGAGGGCGACCCGACGTCCTCGACCTGGGGCGAGGCGGCAAGCCAGGACCACCAAGGGGGGACCCGTGGCCGCTCCGGATGATGAGGAGCCACGGGTCGCACGCCTTCGGCGCGTCGCCTCGGAGGTCATGGGCACGCTGGCCTTGGATGACGCCCGGCGGCTCGAGTCATTCTGCGCACTCTTTGCGACGTGGAACGTCAGGATCAACCTCGGTGGTGCGCGATCCTTCGAGGAGCTCGTGGACGAACATCTGGTGGATGCCTTCGCGGCCCGCAGCCTCCTGGTCCCGGGCGACTCGGTGGTGGACGTCGGTTCGGGAGGTGGGCTTCCCGCTCTTCCCCTTGCCTGTCTCTGCCGGGACTCATCCTTCGAGCTCTGGGAGCCGAGGGCCAAGCGCGCCGCATTCCTGCGCACGGCGGTACGCGAGCTCGAGCTCCGCGATCGGGTCGCGGTCGTGGGTCGACGGCTGGAGGAGGTGCCACGTGACGTCGAGGCCCCGGGCTCGACGTCACGTGAATCCGGGGCTTACTCGGTAGCCATGTCCCGCGCGACGTGGGCGCCCCCGGAGTGGCTCGCCCGCGCCCGCCAGCTCGCCCCGGGCGCGCGCGTGCTGGTCTTCACCACCCAGGCCGGCCTGGTCGGGCTGGAACCGCCGGCCAAGGTCGTGTCCTATGGTCCCCATCGACGGCTGGGGGTGTTCCTTCCCCGGGCGTGATGTTCCACGTGGAACACCCCCGCGCTCCCGCCAGCTCGCGCTCGGCTGGTTGCCGTCCCCAGCAAGGTCCGGCGTCGAAGAGAGGAGAGGGAGGGCTGAGCGAGCACGAGAACGGGTCGTGGCGAGCCCGGGTTGTTCCACGTGGAACAATTGCGCTCACGGATGATCCTCGCAGCGAGCATCCGGCGCACGCGCGGCGCTCGCGGGGGATATAGTCCCCGCCGTGTCCCTTGAACACGCCCTCTCGCTGGAGCTACAGCACCTCGAATCCATTGGCCGCCTGAGAGCGACGGAGACCCTCTGTGGCGCCGACCGCCTTCACCCGAGGGATTCCGACGGCCGGGAGCTGGTCTGCTTTGCGTCCAACGACTATCTCGGACTTTCGTCCCACCCAGCGCTGATGTCGGCCGCAACCGCGGCAATCCGTGACCACGGGTCCGGCTCCGCCGCCTCGCGCCTCGTCTCGGGCGAGACACCGCCCCATCGCGCGCTCGAGGACGCCCTTGCTTCCTTCCTCGGCACCGAGGCCGCTCTTCTCTTCCCAACGGGATACCAGGCGAACGTCGGCACCCTGACGGCGCTGGCCGGTCCGCAGGACTTCATCGCGTCGGATGCCGCCAACCACGCAAGCCTCATCGATGGATGCCGTCTCTCCCGGTCCCGCGTCGGGATCTTCGAGCACGGGAACCCGGACTCCGCCGAGCTCGCCCTCCGAGCCGCGCCCTCCAGCGCCCGCCGCCGGTTCATCGTCACCGAATCCCTCTTCAGCATGGACGGCGACCGCGCCCCCCTCGCCGCGCTCTCCGCCCTCGCGACTCGATTCGATGCCACGCTGATCGTCGACGAAGCCCATGCGCTGGGCGTCCTCGGGCCATCCGGCCGCGGTCTCTCCGCGGCTCTCGGCCTCCGCCCGGAGATCCGGATTGGCACCCTCGGCAAGGCCTTCGGCTCCGCCGGCGGGTTCGTGGCCGGCTCGCACCGGCTCCGGACCGTCCTCCTCAACCGCGCCCGGACCTTCATCTACACCACCGCCGCACCGGCCAGCCTGGCCGCAGCTGCTCTCGCCGCGCTGCACATCATCGAGGCACCCGAAGGGGAGAGCTTGCGCGCCGCCCTGTCCCGCAACCTCGCCCGCATTCGAGCTCGGCTGCCGAATCAGGCCCTTGGCCCTCACCCCGCCTCCGCCGTCGACCAGATCCTGCCCGTGATCGTCGGGCCGGACACCGCCGCGACCGAGCTCGCCGCCCGACTTCGCTCCGAGGGTCTGGTGGCGACTGCCATCCGCCCACCGACCGTCCCGGAGAACACAGCGCGCCTCCGGATCACAGTGTCCGCCGCCCACGCCGCCAGCGACATCGACCGGCTCGTTCGGGGCCTGCTCGCGGCCCTGGCGGGCACCCGGGCGCCGTCCGCGGCCATGGGAGCCCCACGTGCGTAGTCTCGTGCTCCTCGGCACCGACACGGGAGTTGGAAAGACCACGCTGGCCATTGGCCTCCTTCGTGTTGCCGCCAACCGCGGCCTCCGCCTGGCGCCCTTCAAGCCGGTGGAGTCGGGCACCCCGCCCAGCCCGTCCCCATCCGACCCCGACTCCGATGCCCGCTGCCTCCGGGAGGCCAGCCTCCTGCCGCACCTCGACCTGGACGATGTCTCTCCGTATCGGCTCAGCCGACCCCTGGCCCCCAACCTCGCCGCCCGGCTGGAAGGCCGCGTGATCTCGACCAACCACATCCTCTCCCGGGCCGCCAGGCTCCTCGAGCACTACCCGGCGCTCCTGATCGAGCCCGCAGGGGGCCTCCTCAGCCCGTACAGCCGATCGGGAACCCCGGCTTCCCTCGCCCGGAGCCTCCGGCGGCACTTCCCACTCGACATCCTGCTCGTCACCCCCAACCGCCTCGGCGCGATCAACCAGAGTGCACTCGCCCACCTCGCCCTCGAGCATTTCGAGTTGCCCTGCGTGGGTGTCGTCCTCGTCGACCTCACGGGAAGACCTGATCCCTCCAAGGAGAGCAACGCCCCCGAGATCGCCGCAGCGACGGGGTTGCCGGTCCTCGGACAGCTCCCCTTCCTCGGACCCCACCCCATCTCGCCCTCCACATCCGCCGCCGCCGTCCGCGAAAACATCGACGTTGGCCCCCTCCTTTCGGGAGCCCTGCTCGCCCGGACGGACCCGCCCTGAGTGGGACCCGAAGAATCAGTTCTCGGGCGTACGGAACTCCGGCTTGGGAAACACCACCACCCGCCGAAACAGACCCTCCCCCTCGGATTCCGTCGTCACGCCGGTATGATCCACCAGCGCCATGTGGACGATCCGCCGATCGTGTGCGCTCATCGGCTCGACAGGCACGGGACGTCCCGTCTTCATGGCCTTCTCTGCCATTCTTTGCGCCAGATCCACCAGCGAGTCCTCGCGTCGCCCACGATAGCCCTCCGCATCGACCACCACCAGCGGCCCCTCGCTCGGTCTCCGAAACACGATCCGGTTGACCAGGTACTGCAACGCATCCAGCGTCGCCCCCTTCTTCCCGATGATCAGCCCCGACTCGGCGCCGTGAGCATCGAGAATGATGCGGTCACCGTCATCGAAGGCGCTCACCTCGGCATCCACCCCCATGTGCTCGAGAATCTCACGCAAGACCTTCGCCGCTCGCTCGCGATTCTCCGACAGCTGGACGCTCTCCTCGGCCATGTCACTCTCCTTGCGGTTTTCAGATCAGGAAACTTGCGATGGGCACCGGCAGACTCGCGCCCTCGGACCGGAGCACGGACCCGACCCGCTCCCCGGCCCTGCTGGCCGGCCCCACCTGCGGGCGCTCAAGTGACGCGGACGCTGAGATCTCTCCCCCTGAACGAAGCTAACCCGAAGCCACACTAACACCTCGGGCGTCAACTTTCCTCGATCCCCGACCACGCGCCGGAACCGTCGCCCGCGCGCGATTCACCCCGGCACGCGCCTCCGGGCTCCCTGCGCGGTCCATCTCGACCTCCGGCACACGCTGCGGCTGCCTGGCCATCGCCGGTTTCATTCTTGCCGATCTGGTTGCCGGTGTGGCCGCAGATCTTGTCGCTGATTTCGTTGCCGATTTGGGACCGGCCTTGGCCGCCCTGGCCACCGCCTTGCGGGCCCTGACCCCGGCCTTGGCCTCGACCACCCGTCGCTTGCGCCTTTTTCGCCCCTTGCCTGGCAACACCATACCCATGCCGCAAACCGTAGCGGTTTGAAACTCTCCATGTCAACTCGACGGTGATCCCTTCACCCCACCGCCCGGATCCCTGTCGAGATCAACTTGTCCCCTCGGGGGTGGTCGATTTTGACCACGCCCGAGGGCGCTCCTCTGCCTCGCGACTGTCGTCCCCGGTTTCGATTACCATTGAGAGACTCCATGCAACTCCAGACACGGACCTCTCTCGACGCCCCGACCGATCTCCTCGCCATCGCCGTCCTCCCCGGTGATCTCGACCTGCCCGCGAGCGGCGATGGCCTGCTATCGGTTCTCGACCGCGCACTCGAGGGTCAGATCCGCCAGGCCATCACCGACGAGCGCTACAAGGCCAAAGCCGGGCAGCGCCTCGGGCTCTCGACCGGTGGCCGGCTGGCCTCGCGTCGGATCCTTCTCATCGGCCTCGGCGAAGCCTCTCCCGCAACCATCGGACCCGCGACGCGGGACGCGGCCGCCACCGCCGCCCGGTACGCGCTGTCCGTCGGGGCGCGCGACGTGATCCTGACCACGCCGACCCTCCCCGGCTTCCCGAGCCCCGGTGGCGCCCCTTCCGTCACCGACTGGCTCTCGGCTGCGGCCCTCGGCCTCCACCTCGGGAGTTATCGCTTCTCCAAGTACCTCACGGGCGAATCCGCCGAGGCCCGCGAGCTCTCGGACGCTTGGCTGTCTCCCCCCGAGCTCAACTCCATCCCCGAGCCTCAGCGCGCGCAGGCCGTCGCCCAGGGCATTCGCACCGCCCGCGCCATCGCCTTCGCCCGCGACCTGGTGAACGAGCCAGCCGGTGAGCTCACCCCGAAGGCCCTGGCCGAACGCACCGTCAGCCACGCCCTCTCGGCCGGCGCGAGCGCGACGGTCCTCTCGGCCGCGGAGTGTCGCTCCCGCGGAATGGGACTCTTCCTGGCGGTCGCCCGCGGCAGCGACGAGGAACCACAGTTCGTCCACCTCTCCTGGATTCCGGAAACCGCATCCACCAGCGCCGGGAGGACGGACGCCCCCGGGCCCCGGCGGCGCGTCGTGCTCGTCGGCAAGGGCGTCACCTTCGATTCGGGCGGCCTGTCCCTCAAGACCACCGAGGGCATGCTCGACATGAAGACCGACATGGCCGGAGCGGCGGCGGTCCTGTCGGCGCTGGCCGCGGTCGCCGAAGAGAAGATGCCGATCGAGGTCCACGCGATCGCCGCCTGCACCGAGAACATGCTCTCCGCGCGCTCCTACAAGCTCGGAGACGTGCTCAAGTCGATGGCAGGCAAGACCGTCGAGATCAACAACACCGACGCGGAAGGCAGGCTGACGCTGGCCGATGCCCTGACCTACGGCCTCGCGCTGCGCCCGGACATCATCCTCGACTTCGCCACGCTGACCGGCGCGTGCATCGTCGCCCTCGGCCCGCACACCGCCGGCGTCATGTCCAACCACGAGGGCACGCTGCAAGAGTGGCTCACCGCGGCCCGCCACGCCGGCGAGGACATGTGGCCCCTCCCCTTGCCAGCCCGCCTCGGCGACCAGCTCAAGTCCGACGTGGCCGACCTGCGCAACACCGGGGAGCGCTGGGGCGGCGCCCTGACCGCTGGTCTGTTCCTCAAGGAGTTCGTGGACAAGACACCCTGGATCCACGTGGACCTCGCCGGACCATCGACGGCGCGCAAGGAATGGGGCGCGCTCGCGAAGGGAGGAACGGGCTTCGGTGTCGCCACCATCCTCGAGTACCTCCGCACCCTGTCTCGGGCGGAGCCGTCAAAGATCTGACGCGACGAGTACTCATCGGCGATGGCAAGGGCTTTTACGATTGCCCCCCCATGGTGCGCGTGATAAGGTTCGCGTGCCTTAAAAACTGCACCCAGCGAGGAGTGTTCGTAAGATGGAGCCGACTTTCCGAGTGGGAGATCTGGCCGTTTATCCGGCTCATGGGGTCGCGCAAATCGTTGGCGTGGAAACCCGTGAGATCTCGGCTAACAAGCAGACTTTTTATATACTCAAAATCCTCGAAAACGGAATGAAGATCATGATTCCCACGCGCAACGCGGGCGCGGTCGGTCTTCGGGAGTTGATTCGAGCGGACGAGGTGGACGAGGTCTTCGCGATCCTGAAGAGTCGCGAGGTGGCCGTCGAAGGGCAGACCTGGAACCGCCGCTATCGGGAATACATGGAGAAGATAAAGACCGGCTCGGTCTTCGAGATCGCCGAGGTCCTCCGGGATCTCCAGCGACTGAAGAGCGACAAGGAACTGTCCTTCGGCGAGCGGAAGATGCTCGACACGGCGCGAACCTTGCTGGTCAAGGAGATCGCCGTTGCGACCAAGAGCAAGGAAGTCAAGATCGAGGAGAAGCTCGACCGCATCTTCGCCTGCTGACCGAGGGCTCCGCTCCTCGGATCGCCGGAAAGGCGTGGAACCGACCGTTCCACGCCTTTCTCACGTCCGGCCCCCAGATCCCGGAGGTCTGAAGCCCGAAAGTCCGAAGCCGGAAGCCCGGGGCCCTTTCTGACGGCACCGCGTCTTGCCTCGACCTCAGACGTCGAGATTCCTGACGTTGAGGGCGTTCGTCTCGATGAACTCCCGACGCGGCTCGACCAGATCCCCCATCAAGGTGGAGAACAGGGCGTCGGCGGCGTAAGCGTCCTCGACCCGCACCTGCAGGAGCGTCCGCCGGGCGGGATCCATCGTCGTCTCCCACAGCTGCTCGGGATTCATCTCTCCGAGGCCCTTGTAGCGCTGGATGGCCACCCCCTTCTTGCCGAGCTCGTTCACCCGGTCCGCCAGCTCCTCGATGCGCCGGAGCTCGAAGCTCTCGGTGCCATTGCGAAGCACGAACGGTCCGGAGCCAAGAACCCGCAGCTGATTGAAGGCGGCCGTCAGATCGGCGAACTCCGGCGAGTCCATGAAGCCGAAATCAATGCTGGTCGGCTTGCGGATGCCACCCCCTTTTGCGTCCCCAACGATCTTGAAGCCCCCGTGCTCGCCGTCGGGCAGCACCCTCAGGACCGCGTCCGCCAGCTCGGGCACGAAGCGACCGAGGTAGGCCAGCGCCTCCGCCACGACCCGGGTCACCGCCGCCTCGCTCGCCAGATCCTCCTTGCGAAGGCCTGGCCCCTTGACGATGGCGTCCACCACCCGCGCGTCGCACCGCCGGTCGACCACCGACAGCAGCCGCTTGTACCGTCCGGCCAGTCGCGCGAAGTTCCGCACCTGCTCGCCCGAGATGACCGCGCCCACGCCGTCGGCGGCTTGAAGGCTGAGGTTCTCCGCGGCGCTGTCGAGCAGGAAGTCCTCCAGCGCCTGTTCGTTCTTGAGGTAGAGCTCGCGCTTGCCCTTCTTGACCCGGTACAGCGGCGGCTGCGCGATGTACAGGAAACCCCGCTCGAGGATCTCGGGGAAATGCCGGTAAAAGAAGGTCAGCAGCAACGTCCGGATGTGGCTCCCGTCGACGTCGGCGTCGGTCATGATGATGATCCGGTGGTACCGGATCCGGGCCATGTCCTTCTCTTTTTCCACCCCGCACCCGAGCGCGGTGATGAGCGTGACGATCTCTTGCGACGACAGCATCTTCTCGAGCCGCGCCTTCTCGACGTTGAGGATCTTCCCGCGCAGCGGCAGGATCGCCTGATCCTTCCGGTTCCGCCCCTGCTTGGCTGACCCGCCGGCGCTGTCTCCCTCGACGATGTAGAGCTCGGACTTCGCGGGATCGCGCTCCTGGCAGTCGGCCAGCTTCCCGGGCAGGGACGACGAGTCGAGCGCGCCCTTGCGCTGGACCATCTCCCGCGCCTTGCGGGCGGCGTCCCGGGCCCGGGCCGCCAGCACCGCCTTCTCGATGATCTGCTTGGCCTCGCGCGGATGCTCCTCGAGGAAGCGCCCGAGCTTCTCGTTCACGATCCGCTCGACGATCCCCTTCACCTCCGAGGAGACCAGCTTGTCCTTGGGTTGATTGGAGAACTTCGGGTCCGGGTGCTTGACCGACACGATGGCGGTCAAGCCCTCGCTGATGTCGTCACCCCCGAGGCCGTTCTTCAGGTCCTTGAACAGGCCAGCCTGCTGGGCGTAGGCGTTCACCGTGCGGGTGAGCGCGGCGCGAAAGCCGGTGAGGTGGGTCCCGCCGTCCTTGTTCTTGATGTTGTTGGTGAAGCAATAGATCGCCTCCTGGTAGGAGTCGTTCCACTGCATCGCGATGTCGACCTGGGTCCCCTCGAACTCACCCACCACCGCGATGGGCTTCTCGTGGATCGGAACCTTGGTGGCGTTGAGATCGCCCACGAACTCCACGATCCCGCCGTCGAAGTGGAACTCGTGGTCCTTGCCCGACCGATCGTCCCGCAACGAGATGGTGAGCCCCCGATTGAGGTAGGCCAGCTCCCGCAGCCGCTGCGACAGGATCTCGAAGCTGAAGTCCGTCCCCTTGAAGATCTTCGGGTCGGGCTTGAACGTGATCTTGGTCCCGGTCTTGTCCGTGACCCCGATGGCCTTCATCTGCGCCACCGGATCGCCCTCCCGGTACTGCTGGTACCAGGTCTTCCCGTCCCGCTTGATCTCGAGGGTCAGGAGCTCGGACAGGGCGTTCACCACCGACACCCCGACCCCGTGCAACCCGCCCGAGACCTTGTAGCTCGAATGGTTGAACTTCCCTCCGGCGTGGAGCACCGTCATCACGACCTCGGCGGTCGAGCGCTTCTCGACCGGGTGCTCGCCCACCGGGATGCCGCGTCCGTTGTCCTCCACCGACACCGACCCATCGAACAGGATCACCACGTCGACGCGGTCGCAGTAACCCGCCAGGGCCTCGTCGACCGCGTTGTCCACCACCTCGTACACCATGTGGTGCAGGCCAGCCCCGTCGTCGGTGTCGCCGATGTACATGCCGGGCCGCTTCCGTACCGCCTCGAGACCCTTGAGGACCTGGATGCTTTCCTCGTTGTACGTTTCCGAATCCGAAGTTGCCGAAGGAGCGTCGCTAGCTGCCACGTTGGAGTCCTCGGGACCGCGCGTCCCACCGATGACTCCGCCCAACCTCCAGGAAACCAAAACGAGTGGGGAGCCCGGCCTGTCTAATAAATGAAAAAACCCAGAAGTTGCAGAGGTATAGCATGCTTTGCCTGCCCCTGTGAAGGCAAATTCACTGCGCTGCGGCCACCGCCTGCACCCGTCCGCCCTCCACGCGAAAATCGCTCCGGTGCGGCATCCCTGGGACCACGGCCCGATCGGCCACCGTGAGGATGCATTGACCGCGCAACGCCTGCAGCGTCTCGAACAGATACCGACGCCTGACGGGATCGAGCTCGCTCGGCACATCGTCGAGCAGGAGCACCGGCGGCTCGGCGGTGACCGCCTCCACGTGGGAGAGCTCGGCCAGCTTCAAGGCGAGCACCAGCGATCGCAGCTGTCCTTGCGAGGCGTGCTCGCGCGCCGGACGACCCGCGAGCCGCACCTCGAAGTCGTCGACCTGGGGCCCGAAGGTGCTGTACCCGCGGCGCCAGTCCACCGACCGCCGCTCGACCAGGCCGGAGCGCAGCGCTCGCTCCACCGCGACCCTCCCCTCCGCCGCGGCGATCTCCGGTGCACAGACGTAGCCGAGCTCGACCTCGAGCTCCGCGTGCAGGGCCGCGAAGAAGCGCCGCACCAGCGGTTCGAGCGTGCGCAGCAAGTCCCGACGGCGGGTGACGATCGCCGCTCCGGTCCGGGCCAGCTCGTCGTCGTAGGTGTCGAGCAGGCTCGGCGATCCCTGGGGAACCCGGCCCCGCAACACCGCGTTGCGGTTGCGAAGGACATTCTGAAAATCCGCAGCCTCACCCAGATAGGCGCGGGTCACCGTCGACACCGCGAAGTCGAGGAAGCGCCGCCGCGCCGCCGGCGCCGCCCGCAAGAGCCCCAGGTCCTCCGGTACGAACAGCACCGTGCTGAGGAGGCCGAACGCGCTGGCCATCCCGCGCACCGGCTTCCCGTCGATCAGGACCGAGCGCGCCACCCCGGTCTCTCGCGTCCCGCCCGCCGCCCGCCGGCCGAGGTGGACCTCGATGGTCCGCTCGAGCTCCCGGGTCGCCACCCGGACCGCGATCACCGCCCGAGGCGCCCCGACCCGCACCAGGTCCGCCGCCTGCGCGGTCCGAAAGGAACGAAACGCCGACAGGAAGTAGATCGCCTCGAGCAGGTTGGTCTTGCCCTGCCCGTTGTCGCCGAACAGCACGTCGAGCCGGGCCGCCTCGGGAAACTCCACCCGCAAACCATCCGGCAGGTTCCGCCACCCCGAGCACTGGAGCTCGATCACCCGCACGTCGACGTCCACTCCTCGCCCCGGTCGGCCGAGGTCGGGCGTCGGGCGCTCGAGCGACCCCCCACCTCTACAAGCGCATGGGCATGATGACGCCCACGTAGTCGCTGCCATCCGCCGGCCGCACCACCCCCGGGTCGAGCTCGCCGGCGAACTCCACCCGCACGTCCGGGGTCTCGATCTCGCTCAGCACCTCGATGAAGTACCGCGCGTTGAAGCCGATCTGGATCGACGGCCCCTTGTACGGCACGTCGATCTCCTCGCGGGCGGCGCCGAGATCCGGGTTGTCGCTCTCGATGCGCAGCTTGCCCTTCTCGACCCCGATGCGGACGCCCCAGGTCTTGTCCGAGGACATGATGGCGACGCGCTTGAGGGCGTCGAGGAACCCGGTCCGCGACACCACGAAGGCCCGCTCGTTGTCCTTGGGAATGACCTGGTCGTAGGGCGGAAACTGCCCCTCGATCAACTTGACGCACAAGGTGACGTCGTCGGCCCGGAGCACGAAGTTGCCCTCGTGAACGCCGATCTGGCAGGGGGCCTCCCGGGTCTCGAGCGCGCGCCGCACCTCGACGATGCCCTTGCGCGGGATCAGGATGCCCTGCGCGAGCTTGGGTCCCCCCGGCAGGGCCCGGCCCACCTTGCACAGGCGATGGCCGTCGGTGGAGACCATGCGCGCGATGGTCCCATCCGACTCGAAGAGCACCCCGGCCAGATGCTGGCGGGTCTCGTCCTGCGACACCGAGAAGATGGTCTTGGCGATCATGTCGCGCAGGGTGGCCGAGTCCACCGAGAAGGTCTCGGCCTCCTTGGCGCTCGGCAGCTTCGGATAGTCGCGGTCCGCCATGCCGACCACCTTGAACTCGACCTTGCCCGCCCGGATCTCCGCCCAGTTCTGCTCGGTGCGCCGCACGTGCACCTCGTCGCCGGGCAAGCCCTTCACGATCTCGTAGAGCTGCTTGGCAGCCACCGTGAGCCCGCCCTCCTTCTCGACCCGGGCGGAGAGGCTGGCCAGGGTGGAGACGCTGAGATCGGTCGCCGCGCAGAGGATCCGATCCTTTCCATCCGTCCGCAAGAGCACGTTGGCCAGGATCGGCAGCGTGCTCTTACGATCGGCGATTCCGTGCGCGAGATACAGGCCTCTCAAAAATTCCATCTTGTTGATCTTGAAGTCCATCGCGCGGCTCCTTGTCGTCCTCGGTCAGTCCAGTCGGCAGGTCGGGTCGGATCGGGTCGGGTCTTCGTGCTCGGCCCGGTCGGGAATCTCCCACAATGGCGGTCGGCGTACCAACAAGCCAGCCCACCGGTCACGTTCTGCGTCTTGCTCTGCGCTCTTTCTCTGAATGAAGGATCTTATCAGCAGGAGTAGTAAGGCCTGTGGAGTTGTGGAGAACCCCGGGTTCTCCGACGGTGAGCCCGTCCCGGGATTCTGTGGAGAGAGGCCCCGCCCGCGCCGGGACAAACGGCGGAGGAAGTCGGTCGGCGGGATCTCGGGTGCCATGGCCACAGGGCTGTCCACAGGCTGCGGGCCGCCCGTGGCCTCCACCCGGGGGTCAGGGCTGGCGCAGGTGGCCTTCGATCGTGCCCACGACGCTGCGGACCGCCGGGTCGTCAGCGCAGAGCTTCTCGATCTTCTTGACCGCGCTGATCACCGTCGAGTGGTCCTTGCCCCCGAAGCGGTTGCCGATCTCGGGATAGCTCATCGGGGTCAACTTCCGGCAGAGGAACATGGCGACCATCCTCGGGTGGGCGATGGCGCGGTGGCGCTTCTCCCCCTTGAGGTCGGCCAGCTTGACGTCGAAGTAGGCCGCCACTTCTCGCTGGATGCTCTCGATGGTGAGCCCGCTCGGGGCCACCGAGACCATCTTCTGCAGCGCCTCACGGGTGAGCTCGAGCGTGATGGGCAGCCGCTGGAACGCCGCGCGGGCAGCCACCCGCAGGAGCGCGCCCTCGAGCTCGCGCACGTTGCTCTTGATGTGGGTCGCCACGTAGAGGGCCGCGTCGTCGGGAAACGCGATCTTCTCGAGCTCGGCCTTGCGTCGGATGATGGCGATGCGCGTCTCGAGGTCGGGATGCTCGACCTCCGCGATGAGGCCCCAGGTGAACCGGCTCCGCAGGCGATCCTCCAGCCCGGGGAGCTCCGCGGGGAGCTTGTCCGAGGTCAGCACGATCTGCTTGTGAGCCTTGTGAAGGGCCTCGAAGGTGTGGAAGAACTCGTCCTGCGAGCTGTCCTTGTTGGACAGGAACTGCACGTCGTCGACCAGCAGCACGTCGGGCGCCTCGCGGTAGCGGGCCCGGAAGGCCTCCATCGCATTGGCCCCCTTCCGCTGGCTCATCATCGACCCGATGAAGTCGGTCACGAAGCGCTCCCCGGTGATGCACGACACGACCCAGTCCGGGTGCTGCCGGTACAGCTCGTGACCGATGGCCTGCAGGAGGTGGGTCTTGCCGAGCCCCACCCCCCCGTAGATGAACAGCGGATTCCAGCGGGAGGCGGGCGACTCGGCGGCCATGCGGGCGGCGGCGTGCGCGAACTGGTTGGTGGCCCCGACCACGAACCGGTCGAAGGTGTAGCGCGTGCTCAGATCGGGTGGCGCCGACATCGATCGCGTCGGCGTCGCCCGCGACCCGTCGGCGGGATACATCTGAGGCGCCGCGCGCGTGGTGGCCACGGACAGGGCCTCGGCAGCGTCGGCCACCTCGAACTCGACCGACAGCGACGTGTGCAGCCGGCTCTCGAGGTTGCGCAGGATCGAGGGCAGGAAATTGTCCTCGAACCACTCCTTGTGATAGCGGTCCGGTGCCCGGAGCCGGACCCGGTTCTCCGCGATCCCCACGCACGTGATGGGCCGGAGCCACAGGTCACGGTGGGCGGGCTTGACCATCGGCTCGATCGAGCGCACCGCTTCGTTCCAGATCTCAAGCATTCGATGAACCTATCCACAGGCCAAGGCACGAAAGATCCATAGTCATGTCGAGCAGTTGCAAACAGTTATCCCCCATCTGTCCACAGCCACCAACTCCGGGCCAACCCGCGCGGCCCCACGGCCAGAACCCCTTTCCCACCAGAGCCATCGCGGACTGCAGCCGAGTCGAATCCCGGTCTCGAGCGGGCTCCCCAGCGCTGCACTGGAGAGCGTTTCCGAGCGGGCGGAGAAGTCTCTAGCAGAGCGCGGAATTTGCGTTCAAGGCACCCGCCCATCCGGTGACGAAGATCCCCAGAATCAGGGGATATTTAGTCGCGGTGGGGGGGCGGGCGGGACCGGGGCCACGCGTGGGCCAGGCCCCCGCGACGGGACAATGGGTCGAAACTACGAACCATTTTCAGCCTGCCGCGGGTGCCGATCCGGGGCGCCACGAAAAACGGAGACGCGGGCGTGCGTCCGATCGCGGAAAGCCGCATCGCACGCGGTTTGGCGCGATCCCGGGGCCGCGCGAAGGGGCTCTCGTCGACGGGCCGAAACAACCCACGCACGAGAACTGTGTGAAAATCTCGAAACGAACGTGTGCTGGCCCGAGGTCCACCCGGGAATTGCCGTCGAATACGGGGCCTCGGCGGTGGTTTCGGATGTCCCCCTTCCGATCGCCCCGTCAAGAGTCTGACGCAAGTTCGTGACGCGGTCTGGAAGCCTCACAACCACCCCGGTGACGAGTCGGTGACAACGTATGCGCGGGGAGGGAAGTGTCGCTGAAGTGGGCGGAACACTTGAGAAACGGGCCCCGAGGTCCGCCGCAGCCCCGAGGCCCGCCGGGCCCGAGAGCAGTTGACAGGGATGGGGGTGGGTGGTAATCAGACCACCCTTTTTTGAAAGGCGTGTGTCCGCTTCTCGGGCGCCGCAGCACCGGAGGTTCGCCGTGAAGAGGACGTTTCAGCCCCACCGAAAAAGCCGCCTTCGTACCCACGGGTTTCGCAAGCGCATGAAGACCGCCGCCGGGCGCGAGGTGCTGCGCCGCCGTCGCCGCAAGGGACGCAAGCAGCTCACCGTCTCGATCTCGAAGAAGTAAGAGGAGGCCGTGGGGCCTTCGCGGCCATCACGGCTGGTTCTTCACCTCCCGCGGTCGCCGCTGCCCCTCCGCATTCGCCGATGCCTTCCCCGCGGTTGCCGTTGCCCCGGCTGTGGCGATTGCGCAAGCGCCGGGAGTTCCTCGCCGTGCAAGGTGAGGGGCGCCGGTTCTCCGGGGCCCATTACCTCTTCTTCGTGCGCAGACGCAGCAATTTGGCCCCTTCCCACATCGTCGTGGCGCCGCCGACCCGGTTTGGTATCACTGTGACCCGCAAGGTGGGAAATGCCGTGACCAGAAATCGCATCAAACGTGTCGTGCGCGAGGGATTCCGGCACGTCGCGCCCGGGTTTCCGCCGGGCCTCGACCTGGTCATCGTCGCCAAGTCATCGGCGGTGGGCGACGGACGCGCCGAGGTCGAGCACGAGCTGCTTCAGCTGGTCGCGCGCCTCGGGAATGGGAGCCGGCGGTGAGGCGCGGCTCGTCCTTCTCCCTGGCGTTTTCGGCGGCGCGCGCGGCGGGGCTCGCGGCTCTGACCGGGCTCTTTCGCCTTTACCGGCTGGTGCTCGCGCCGCTCCTCGGGCCATCCTGCCGGTTCGAGCCGTCGTGCTCCCGCTATGCCGAGGAGGCCATCGCGACCCATGGGCTCCTCGAGGGGATCAGGCTGGGGCTCTTTCGAGTGTGTCGTTGTCATCCCTTCGCCCTCGCGGGGCTTGATCCCGTCCCAGCGCCGCGGAGAACCAGTCGAACGAGCAGCACGAGCGGAAAAAGATAAGAAGAATGGAAAAACGGGTCATCCTGGCCGTCGCCCTCTGCGTTGGCATCCTTTTCGTCTGGACCAAGTACGTCCAGCCGCCTCCGCCGGCGCCCACGCCGTCTCCTTCGGTCGCGAGCCCCGCTGAAGCCGGAGCGCGGCCAGGCAAGGACACCGCTGGGCCTCCACCGTCGGCCGCCGCCGCGCCCGGGGACGCCACCGCGACGGGCCAGGCCGCGGGCCAGGCGGGGGGGGGCGCGCCCTCGAGCTACCCCGAGGAGCTCACCACCCTCACCACCGCGTCGCAACGCTTCGTGTTCTCGAGCCGGGGCGCGAGCCTCCTGCACGTCACCATGCGCGAGCCCAAGTACCTGCGGACCAAGAACGACCCCGACAGCGGCGTCGATGTGCTGCGGACGGCGAGCGCCCACCAGGGGGACTTCCGGGTCGCCTTCCCCGACTCGGGCTTTGCCACCCCGGCGGACGACGCCTGGCATCGGGTGGACAGCCCCGTGAGGGACGAGGTGGTCTACCGGGCGGAGGTGGGGGCGGTGGTCATCGAGAAGCGCTTCCGGATCGACAGCACCCGGTACCGCGTGCACCTCGACGTCACGATCGACAACCGCTCCGCCAAGAGCCTCGATCACCACCTGGCCATCAGCGTCTTCGGTCACCAGGATCCCGAGGCCAAGGGCGGGTTCCTGTCGGGCTCGACCGGCAACACCGCCAACATCCTCTGCCACCTCAACGACAAGACCGAGCGGACCACGGTCGAGAACATCTACAAGGAGTCCTTCGAGAAGATCGGGGCGGTGAGCTGGCTCGGCGCCGACGAGAAGTTCTTCCTGGCGGCGGCCGTACCCTATCCCGAGACGCCGGCGCGCGAGCGGAAGTGCGGCGGCAAGGCCAGCGATCCCCACACCGCCGAGGGTCAGCTGTCGTTCGCCGAGCGGCAGCTCGCGCCAGGGGCGCAGACCCAGTATGCCTTCGCCATCTTCGTCGGCCCGAAGGTGATAAGCGATCTGGACGAGGTGCGTCCGGGGGGCACCGACGTCAAGCTCACCGAGGCCTGCGACGTCAGCCTGGCCTTCATCTCGCGGCCGATGCTCTCGCTGCTCAAGATCTTCCACGGGGTGGTCGGCAACTGGGGGGTGGCCATCATCCTGTTGACGGTCTTCATCAAGCTGCTGACCTTCTATCCGACCCAGAAGTCGCTGCTGTCGGCCAAGAAGATGCAAAAGCTCGGGCCCAAGATGGCCGCCATCCGCAAGAAGTACGAGAACGACAAGCAACGGCAGTCGGTCGAGACCATGAACCTCTACAAGGCCAACGGGGTGTCGCCGTTCGGCGGATGTCTGCCGAGCCTGATCCAGATGCCGATCTGGATCGCCCTTTACTCCACCCTCAACTATGCGGTGGAGCTGTACCGCTCGCCGTTCATGCTCCACATCCACGACCTGACCGCCAAGGATCCTTATTACCTCACGCCGTTGTTGATGGGGGGCGTCATGTTCATCCAGATGAAGATGTCGCCGACCTCGCCGGATAACCAGCAGCAGGCCACCATGGCGGTCATGATGCCGGTGATGTTCACGGCGTTCTCGCTGGTCTTGCCCTCCGGGCTGGCGGTTTATATGTTGACGAGCTACTTGATTGGAATCGTCCAGCAGCTGCTGGTCAATTACCTGGATCGGCGGTCGCAGAGCGGCCCTGCTCCGGCGGTCTCGAGAGGATAAACGGCATGGAGCTCCAACCGTCGTTCTCGGTGTCAGGTCTGTCGGGACAGCGCGCGGCCGGCGATGGCGTCCCCGACGCCGAGCGCCTGGCCGAGGCCACCGTTCTGGTGCGCCGCACCCGCCTGAGGCTCGAGGAGCTGGCCAATCGCCTCTCGCAGATCCGGGAGCGGATCCAGAAGGCCGCCGAGCCAGGCCGGCGCCCCGAGGTCACGGCGGCGGCGGGCTCCTCCGGCCAGCTCGGTTGACGGCCGCGGTCCGCCGCCTCGATCGCTGGCCGCGCTCGCTCTGATGGCCACGTCGCTCCTCGCTCCTCGCCACACCGTCCGATGCCCAAGATTCGCCAGCACGTCAATCCACTGAAGTCGGAGCTGTTGACCATCCCGCACGTGCCGCGGGTCAGCCCTCCACCCGGGGGGTTTCTCGAGGTCGAGCTCGGCTCCGCCGAGTCCCTGTTCCTCATCGACCGGGCCCGGGTGGTCCCCGAGGCCAGGCTGTGCGGGGTCGAGATCCGTCGCGAGATGGTGGTGCGGGCCAACCGGCTGTGCGCCGAGGCCGGGATGGGCAACGTGCAGAACGTCTTCGCGAACATGTCGAGCGACCTGCCGCGTCTCTTCGCGCCGGGGACCGTCCGGAGGTTCCACATCAACTTTCCCGATCCGTGGTGGAAGAGCCGGCAGCAGAAGCGGCGGGTGGTGGGCGAGACGCTGATCGACGAGCTGTGGGCGGCCCTCGAGCCCGACGGGGAGATCTGGCTCATGAGCGACATCTTCGAGATCGCGCTGGAAGGCATGTTCGTGCTCGAAGCCGAGCCGCGGCGTTTCACCAACCTGCGGGCGCCGTGGAGCTTCTTCCCGCACAACCCCTGGCAGAGCCGGTCGCGCCGCGAGCAGCAGTGCCTGGACGAGGGCGCCAAGATCTGGCGCTTGTGGTACCGGCGCACCCCCCCGACGGACGTCTGAGCCCGGTCAGGGCCCTTCTCCCGTCCTCGTGCTCGTCCCACGTCGTTCGCTCGCGTGCCGAGGACGAGGATGAGCCTTCGAGCCCACTCTTCAGCTGGCAATCGCCAGCTGGATCTCCTCCAGCTCTCGGATCTTGTCGCGAACGGCGGCCGCCTTCTCGAACTCCAGGGAATCGGAGAAGGCGTGCATCTCCTTGCGCAGGGCCTTCAGAATGTCGGGGATCTCCTCGAGCGGGATGTCCGGGCGGGATCTCTTCTTGCCTGGACGGGTGGCCTTGATGAGATCGAGCGAATCGTCCTGGGCGGTGCCCTCGAGCTCCTGGATGGCCTTCTGGATGGTCTTCGGCGTGATCCCGTGCGCGAGGTTGTACGCCTCCTGCCGGGCACGCCGTTCGCGGGTGATGCGAATGGCCCGCTCCATCGAGGCCGTCACCCGATCGCCGTACATGATCACGGTGCCGTTGACGTTGCGGGCGGCCCGTCCGATGGTCTGGATGAGCGACCGCTCGGCGCGCAGGAACCCTTCCTTGTCGGCGTCGAGGATCCCCACCAGCGAGACCTCGGGCAGATCCAGCCCCTCGCGCAGCAGGTTGATCCCGACCAGCACGTCGTACTCGCCGAGCCTCAGATCCCGCAGGATCTCGATGCGCTCGAGCGTGTCGATGTCCGAGTGCAGGTAGCGGACCCGGACCCCGAGCTCGCTGTAGTACTCCGTCAGGTCCTCGGCCATGCGCTTGGTGAGGGTGGTGACCAGCACCCGCGCCCCCTGGCGGACCCGCTCGCGGATCTCTGCCAGGAGGTCGTCGACCTGGTTGCCGACCGGGCGCACCTCGATGATCGGGTCGAGCAGGCCCGTGGGGCGAATGATCTGCTCCACCACCACGCCCTCGGCACGGTTCAGCTCGTACTCGGCGGGGGTGGCGGACACGAAGACGGTCTGCGGCGCGCGCGCCTCCCACTCCTCGAAGCGCAGGGGACGGTTGTCGAGCGCGGACGGCAACCGGAACCCGAAGTCGACCAGCGTCTCCTTGCGGGAGCGGTCGCCCTTCCACATGGCCCCGATCTGCGCGACGGTCTGGTGGGACTCGTCCACGAACATCAGGTAGTCCTTGGGGAAGTAGTCCAGCAGGGTGGGGGGCGGCTCACCGGCTTTCCGCCCCGACAGGTGCCGGGAGTAATTCTCGATGCCCTTGCACCGCCCCATCTGCTCCAGCATCTCGAGATCGTAGAGCGTGCGCTGCTGCAGCCGCTGCTCCTCCACCAGCTTGTTCGCCGCCCGCAGCTCGGTCAGGCGCTCGCGCAGCTCGACCTTGATGCCCTCGCGGGCGCGCACCAGCTGGTCGGTGCCGGTCGCGTAGTGCGAACCGGGGAAGATCGAGACCTCGTCGACCTTGCGCAGGACCTTTCCGCGCAGCGGATCGACCTCGGCGATGGTCTCGATCTCGTCGCCCCACCACTCGATGCGGATGGCCCGCTCGCGCTCGTAGGCCGGGAAGATCTCGACCACGTCGCCGCGCACCCGGAAGGTCCCGCGGGAGAAGTCGACGTCGTTGCGCTCGTAGTGGATCTCGACCAGCCGGCGCAGCACGGCGTCGCGCCGCACCTCCACCCCGACCGCCAGATCCAGCTTCATGCCGAGGTAGGCCTCGGCGGCGCCGATGCCGTAGATGCAGCTCACCGAGGCCACGATCAGGCTGTCCCGTCGGGTGAGCAGCCCGTAGGTGGCGGCGTGCCGCATCCGATCGATCTCCTCGTTGATGAGCGAGTCCTTCTCGATGTACGTGTCGGTGGACGGCACGTAGGCCTCGGGCTGGTAATAGTCGTAGTAGCTGACGAAGTAGTGGACGGCGTTGTCGGGGAAGAGCTCGCGGAACTCGAGGTAGAGCTGGTGGGCCAGGGTCTTGTTGTGCGCCATCACCAGCGCCGGTCGCTGCATCCGGGCGATGACGTTGGCCATCGAGAAGGTCTTGCCGCTGCCGGTGATTCCGAGCAGAACTTGGGCGGCGTCCCCGCGGGCGATGCCGGCGCAGATCTCGTCGATGGCCCGGGGCTGATCGCCCGTGGGTTGCAGGTTGGTGCTGAGACGAAACGGAGTTGGCACGCGGCTAGTCTACTTGGCAATCCGGGGGGTGCTCGACCAAACAGGTGGCGCAGAAAGGGCGTCGGCCACCGGCCGTCGGGGTGAGTCGAGAGACGTTCGTGCCGATCTGGTAGCTTCGCGCCATGCGGCGCGCGTTTCACGGGTACTACGCCATCCTCGATGTCCCTCCCGGCCGGGCCGCCGATCTCGTAGCGGCCCGGTCGCGCGCGCTGCGGCTCATCACCGCCGATCCCTGCTGGCTCCAGGTGCGGGCCAAGGGAGCCTCGGCCGCCGAGCTCCTCGCGCTCGGCCGCGCGGTCTTGCCGCTGGCGCGGGCCGCCAGCATCCCGTTGTGCATCAACGATCGGCTCGACGTCGCGCTCGTGCTCGGAGCCGACGCCGTCCACCTCGGGCAGGACGATCTCCCGCTCGCCGAGGCGCGCCAGATCGCGGGAGGGCGGCTTTGCATCGGGATCTCCACCCACGATCGCGCACAGGTGAACGCCGCGCTGGCCGGGGGCGCCGACTACCTCGGCTTCGGCCCGATCTACCCGACCCTCAGCAAGCAGAACCCCGATCCGGTGGTCGGGCTCGCAGCCCTCCGGGAGGTGTGCCTCGACGCCACCGTCCCGGTCGTGGCCATCGGCGGCATCGGCCTTGGAGAGATCCGAGCGGTGGCCGCCGCCGGGGCCGCCGCCGTCGCGGTCATCTCGGCGATGGAGCGGGCGCCCGACGCCGCCCTGGCCGGCCGGGCCATCCAGGCCGTCTACGCAGCCATCAACCGGGGCTGAGGTCGATCCCCGTGACCGTGACCGTGGCCGTGGGCGTGATCGAGCTGCGTCAAACCGATCCGACCCTCAGGACGTACAGGCCGACCGTGGCAGCTTTCCGAGCTGGCGCAGCTGAACCTTGGCGTCGCCCAGCCGCGCCGACTTCGGATAGCGCCGGACCAGATCGGTGAGCAACGCCCTCGCGTCCGTGCAGAACTTGAGCTGCGTGAAGGTCAGCGCGAGCTGCCACATCGCCTCGGGCACCTCGGGCGAGGAGGCGTAGTTGTCGAGCACCTTCTGGAACTCGGCGGCCGCGTTGGGGTACTTGCTCTCCTGCGTGTACGACTGGCCGAGGGCCAGGTAGGCCTGGGGCGCTCGCGGCTCCTGCGGGAAGCGCGAGATGAACGAGCGGTAGAACCGCCGCGCTTCGTCGCGCTGCCCGGCCGCCAGCCGGGCCGCCGCCTGGGACCACAGCTGCTCCTTGTCGTCGGGCATGGTCAAGGCGACCTTGTCCGCGATCTTGGTCTGGGTCTGCTCCAGGGCCGCGAGGCGGGTCTCGATCCGCACGCGATCGTCCCCGCTCTGGCGGAGCTGCTGATCGAGGTTGTGGTTCAGCTCCTCGATGCGGCCAGTCAGCGCCGCGATGTCGGCCTCGTTCCTGGCCGCCTTGGCCCCCACGTCGGCCGAGTTGCGGGTCAGGAGCGCCGTGGCCTCGTCGAGGACCTTGTGCAGCCGGACCACCTGGTCCTTGTACTCGGCGTCGCGCTTGTCGATGGCGTCGAGGCGGCCCTTGAGATCGGCGATGTCGTGCCGCATCGCCTCACCCTCGGAGCTGGTGGTGCAGCTCGGCGCCGTGACCAGCCCCGAGACCAGGAGAGCCAGCACCACGGGCCAGGCCCGGGCGGGCGCCGGCTCAGCGCCAGTTGAAGTCGGCACGGCGATCCTGAGCCCAGCCTGGCTCGTTGGTGCCACGGGCGTCGAGCGAGCCGCGCGGCAAGATGGCGGCTCGGGCCCCGTCGATCCCGAGGCGGGTGAGGTGCTCCCGCACCGATTGCGCGCGCCGCTCCGACAGGGCGATGTTGTACTCCGCCGTCCCGCGCGGATCGGCGTGCCCGACCACGGTCACCGGGCGGGTCACCTGCTTGAGACAGTCGGCGTTCTTGGCCAGCGTGGCGGTGGCCTCGGTGGTCAAGGCCGATTCGTTGAAGTCGAAGTACACGCTCCCGAGGGTGCACTTGACCGGCGCGGCCACCACCGGCTTGTCGGCGGTGCACACCCCGTTCACGCAGTCCTCGTTCTGCGCGCAGTCGTCCTCCTTTGCGCAGTGCTTTTTGGTGTCGCAGGTCCCCTTCCAGCAGCGCGAGCCGGGGGCGCAGTCCTTGTCGGAGCCACATGGCGAGCAGCGGTTTGCGAGGCATTCCTGACCGGACGGGCACTGGGAGCGGTTCTGGCAGAACCCCGGGATCTTGTCGCAGCGCCCGCTGGCACAGGCGAACCCCTCCTTGCAGTCGGTCGACGAACGGCACTGCTGGCACTTGCCGGCCACGCAAAACTCGCTCTTGGCCGCGCAATTCTTGTCGGTCTCACAGTTGGGATAGTCCGGTGTGCAGCCGATGATCGCGAGGGCGAGGACCAAGCTTCCGAGGGCAAAGGCGTAGGATTTGTTCATGGGGGCAAGCCTCCAGAGTGGCGCCAAACCTACGTTCGGCACCAGGGGATGTCAACGAAACCACTTGGCTTCCTGTGGGTTCGCCGACGGAAACTTCGCCCTTGGAGGTCGGATCGTGATATGTCAAGCGCCTTCCCGAGTGGCGGATGCAGTGGTTCATCGAACACTTGTCGAGCATGACCCCGATGGGGGCATACATGTGGATCGTCGGGGTCCTCCTGCTCTGCGGCCTCGGCGTCCCGATCCCGGAGGACATCTCCCTCATCGTCGCGGGATACCTGGCCTACAAGGGCGTGTTCGAGGTGAACAAGGCCTTCGTCGTGTGTCTCGGGGCCGTCCTCGCCGGTGACACCTTCGCGTTCTGTCTCGGGCGCTGGTTCGGCCGGCCGCTGCTCGCCACCCGCTGGGCGCACCGGTATTTCACGCCGAAACGGCAGCGGCGGGTGCGGGCCTACTTTCGAAAGTTCGGGAGCAAGGTGGTGTTCCTGGCGCGCTTCACGCCCGGGCTGAGGTTCTCCATCTTCCTGTCGGCGGGGATGCTGCACCTGCGGCCGCCGGTGTTCTTCATCTACGACGCGCTCGCGGCCATCATCTCGGTGCCGGCCCTGGTGTACCTGGCCTGGTACTTCGGCGGGCAGATCGATCGGGTGGTCCGCTTCGCGCGGCACACCGAGCACGGGATCCTGGTGGTGATGGCGGTCGGCCTGGCGGTGCTGCTCGTGCGCGGAATCTTGCACCGCCGCCGGCAGCAGGCGGGAGACCCGCCGCCCCTGCCGCCGCCGCTCTTGTGACGGCCCCCCCCCCAAGAATCTGGCGGAAGATTTCCCACGGTTCCGGGCGGACTGCGAGTCTTCTGACAATTCCTGGCCCTTCTCGGTATCGTTCCGGCACTGGAGGTCGAATGGCTCGTTTCCTGTCGGTGGTCCTTCTTGGCACGGCCTGGCTTGGCGGCGTGGGTGTCGCCTGGGGGCAGGACGCGCCGACCCAGGCGGCGCTGGATCCGGGAGCTGCCGCGCCGGGAGGTGCCGCGCCGGTGGGCGCCGCGCCTCTGGTCGATGCCACCGTCCAGGCCCCGGCCTCCGCGCGCTACGGGATCGGGCTGCGTTCGCGGGTCACGTCCATCCCGAAGTGGCTGTTCGGCGCCTTTCTCGACCAGAGCGTCCCGCTCACCTCGTACACCGTCGGCCTCGAGGGCTTTCGCCGAACCGGGAACTTCGACTTCGTGGCGGGGCTGGCCTGGCAATCGCTGTCGCCGTCGGACGGGAACTGGCTCGGCAAGGGGAACCTGCCCAGCACCGACACCGACTACGTGCAGTTCAAGGGCCTCGGCGCGGTCTCGCTCGACGTGGGTTTCGTCTTGCACACGGCCTTGAGCCGGGTGGTCGGCGTGCACTACGGGGGTGGCGTCGGGATCGGGATCCTCACCGGCAAGGTGCTCCGCACGTCGGATGGCTCCGCCGGGTGTCGGACCAATCCCGGCAGCGTCGTGGATTGCCACCCGATCGTGTGCACCACCGGCCCCTGCACCGAGGGCCAGCTGGCCGCGACCGAGAGCCCCTTCGGCTCGGATACGGCCACCACGCCCTCCCGCTTCACGCAAACCCTCCCCACGGTGTACCCGATCGTGAACCTCCTCACGGGCCTCGACTTTCGCGTGCCGAGGGCCCCGCGGCTCGATCTCAAGGTCGACCTCGGGTTCTTCTTTCCCTACTTCTTTCTCGGGGCCGGGATCGCCTACCGGATTTGACCAGAGCGACGGGTCTGCCTGTGCGCCCGGTGGGTCACTCGAGCTGGCGGGTGACCTCGGCGCGGGCCGGCGCATCGGGCGGGGCGAGCTCGAGATAGCGCCGGAAGGCGGCCTGGGCGCGCGCCGGGCTTCCCTGCCGCTTCTCGGCGAAACCGAGCTGGAAGAACAGATCGGCCCGCCAGGTCCCTTCGGGCGGGAGCGTCTCGGCCGCGGCGCGAAGATCCCGCAGCGCCGCCGCGGTCTGCGCATGCTCCATCTCCAGGCGTCCGAGGCGGTAGCGGGCCTCGCTCGAGCCCGGCGTCAGCCGCACCGCCGAGCGCCAGGCCGCCTCGGCGGCCGAGACCTGGCCCAGGCGATCCTCGGCGATCCCGAGCCAGAGAAACGCCTCGCCGTTGGTGGGCAGCTTGGTCAGGGCGGCCGACAACGCCCTGGAGGCGCCCTCGAAGTCCCCGCGCCGGACCAGGATGCGCCCCCGCTCGATGCCGGCGGCCGGGAGCGAGGCGGCCTCGGTCAGGGCCGCCAGGGCCTCCTCGTCGCGTCCGAGGACGCCGAGGGCGCGGCCGAGCTCGAGCTCGACCTCGGGCGAGGCATCGATGGCCACCGCGCGCTTCAGCTCCGCCACCGCCTGCGCCGGGTTGCCCTCGAGCCGCGAGAGCTCGGCGAGCAGCAGGAGCCCTCCGGGGGTGCGGGGATCCTCGTCCACCGCCTGGGTGGCGAAGGTCCGCGCCTCGCGCTGCTGGCCCAGCCCGAGGGCGAGCCGAGCGGCGGCGACGCGCGTGCTGGGGGTGGCCTGCCCCGCCGTGATGAGCTGGGTGTAGAGCGCGAGCGCCTCCGCGCGCTGACCGAGGCGTGCGAGCAGCGCCGCGATCCGGGGCGCGAGCTGCGGATCCAGCGGACTCGCGGCGGTGAGCAGCGCCACCTCGGCCCGCGCCCCGTTGACGTTCCCCGTCCCCTCGAGCGCCGCCGCCAGCCCGAGGTGAGCGGCCGTGAGCTCCGGGAGGTTGCGGAGATCTCGGGGCGCCGCGCTACCGCCGGGACCTCGGGAGGCGGCGCCGAGCACCTGGCGAAAGGTGGCGGACGCGGCGGCGGCGTTTCCAGCCCCGAGCTGCGCCTGGCCCAGCGCCAGGCGGATGGCGATGGCCGACGCGCCATGGGTCTCCGCGCCCGCGAGGACCTCGAGGGCCTCGCGGGCCCGATGGGTCTCGATGAGGATCCGCGCGAGCTGCAGGACGGCGGGCACGAACCCGCCATCTCGCGCGAGCGCTTCCCGGTAGCGGCGCTCGGCCGCCTGCGCATCCGGCGGCGTCGCCCGCTCCGCCATCCTTCCGAGCCAGAAGACCGGCGCGGCGCTCTGGGGCAGGTCGTGGGCCAGGTCGGACAGGATCGCCTGGGCCTCGCCCTTGCGGCCCGACTCGAGGAGCGCGGCGGCCCGGGCGAGGCGCAAGGGCGGCGTGACCGGCGAGGCGAGGGGTACGGTGACGGCGGTTCGGTACCGCAGGACGGCCTCCTCGCTGCGACCGGCCTCGAGCAGGCGGTCCCCCTCGAGGACCGCCAGGGCCGAGTTGCCGGGACCTTCCGTGCGGGCGCGCCCGAGCGCGGTCTCCGCCAGAGCCGGATCGCCGGCCTGGCGGGCCATGCGCGCCAGGAACGCGAATCCGTCCGCCCGCTCGTAGGGCGCACCGGCCGGGCCGAGGGTATCGAGCGCGGTGCGCGCGAGCTTGGCGCGGGCTGAGGCGGACAGAGTGGAGAGCCGCGCGAGACCGAGTGACGCGCCGAAGTGGGTGGGCGCCAGGGCCAGCACGCCTCGATAGTCGGCGGTGGCGGCCGGCGAGAGCCCGGCCTCGTGCGCCCGCGCCAGGGCGAGCCGGGTCGCGGTTGCCGACGGAGCGGCAGGGGGGGAGGTGGAGGTCGTCGTGGCCGTCCGAGTGGAGGTCCGCTCGGCCTCCGCGAACATCAGGGCGGCCTTCCTGAAGTCGCCGCGTCCGAAGGCCGCCCACCCGGCGATGACGGCGCGATCCGCCGGAATCGCGTCGAGCTCCGGACGCGCCGCGGCCTCCTCGGCGTCCTTCCAGTGCCCGCGGGCGAGGGCCAACCAGCCGGCGGCGCGCAGCCGCAGCGTGGTCTCGCGGGGCGACTCACGGCGCGCGGCCTCCAGCAGAGCCTCGGCCTGCGCCACGCGCGCGGGGTCGTTGCCCACGCTGCCTCCGTGCAGCACGAGCGCCTGTGCCAGCAGCTCGGCCGCGGCCGCCCGCGTCTCCGGCGCCCGCCGACGGCTGGCCGCCGCCGTCTGCAGACGCTGGGCGGCGTCGATGTACGCGGCGAAGCGATCCTCCGCCAGCCCGGTGGCGAGCTCGGCCGGTCCCGCGTCGAGGATGGTCACGGCCGACGGCTCGCCGCGCACGCGCTCCACGAGACCGGACATCTCGGCCGCCGCCGCCGCGCCGAGCCCGAGCGCCCCCGCGATCACCAGAATCCTCTGCCGCCGCCCCAGGGTCCGGAATCCCAGCCGGCCACGAGCCTGTGGGGATTCAGGCAACGCCGCCGTCATCGTCTGGGTGCGCCGGCGGACCTGGGCAGCGGCTGGCGCCGCCGGGGAATCGAGCAGCACCCGCGCGGTGGGATCTCCGGCTGACTCGGTCTCGCCCTCGAGGAGCGCAGCCACGGCCGCGCTGGCCTCGGTCCCGATCGGCGAGAGGGTGGCCCTCGGGATTCCGTCGTCGGCGTCGAGCGAGAGGCCGGAGCTCGACGGAGCCTCTACGCCGCGATTGGCCGGCCCCGGCACCGGGGGGCGTCGCGGAGGGGACGCGACGGCTGGGCCGGGGCCGTTGCGTGGACCCGGCGCGGGCGGCGGTCCCGGTGGTCGCGACCGGTGGTCGTCGAGCTCGAGCGAGACGAAGTCGTCGCCCTCGGCGGCGCCCGGGCCGTCCCACTCGAGCCGGCTCGGCGGCGGCGTGGCCGCCGGGCTCGTCACCCGGTCAACCTCGAGGTCGAGGGGTGGCAGCGAGATCTCGTCTCGCTCGCCGCGAAGCTCCGGGATCGAGGCGAGTGCCAGGCTCGCGACCGGCAGCCAGGTCCGGCCGTCGATCGACACCAGCTCCGTCGGGGCGACCGCCCCGGCCGTCCGCATGCGGGCCAGCGTCTCGAGGTCGAACGGACCGGTGGTGGGCCCGGCGGCGGTTCTCCGGACGAGGTACCGCGGCGGTCCGCTCGGCGAGGGAACCTTGGGTGGGGGCTTGGCGAGGGGTGGCTGCATGGCGGATTCCCCGGCTCCGCGCGAGAAGCGCGGCTCGCTCTCCCGGTCGCGGTGTCAGGTCTGGCCTCGATCGGAGAGGGGCGGGTCGTCCCCATGTGGATCGACTGGCACGGCGGATTCTTCAGTCGCTTCGTTCGGGTCGAATGTATCCCCCTGTAGGTCGAGGACCTCTCGGACCTTGGCGGCGAGGCGCTCCGGGGTGATGGGCTTCTGCAGAAACGCCACCCCCGCTTGCAGGACGCCATGGCGCACCACGGTGTCATCGGTGTACCCCGACATGAAGAGCACCCGCAGGTTGGGACGCAGCGCCAGGGCCTTCTCGACCAGCTCGCGCCCGCCCATCGCCGGCATGATCACGTCCGTGAGCAGGAGATCGATGCCGCGGTCGGATCGCCGGCAGTGCTCGAGGGCCTCGGCGCCGTTCGAGGCTTCGAGCACCTCGTACCCGCTGCGCTGCAGGATCGCGCGGGCCACCTGGCGCACCGCCGTCTCGTCCTCGACGAGCAGGATGGTCTCGCTGCCGCGGGTCATTCCCGGCTTCATGCGCGGGGCCAGGCGCACCCGCGAGATCTCCGACGGATCCGGGTCGACCGGCAGGTAGATCTTGATGGTGGTCCCCCTGCCGGGCTCCGAATACACCCAGACGCTGCCCTCGCTCTGCTGGACGATGCCGAGCACCGTCGACAGGCCGAGGCCGGTTCCCTTGCCCCGGGGCTTGGTGGTGAAGAAAGGCTCGAAGATCCGCGCCCGGGTGGACGCATCCATCCCCGCCCCGGTGTCGCTCACCGCCAGCATCACGAAGGCTCCCGGAGTGACCCCCACGTGCTCGCGGGCATAGTGCTCGTCGAGCTCCACGTTCGCGGTCTCGATGGTCAGGTGACCGCCCTTCGGCATCGCGTCGCGCGCGTTCACCACCAGGTTCAAGATGACCTGCTCCACCTGTCCGGGATCGACCTTCACCCGGGCGAGGCGCGGATCGGCCTCGAACCTCAGGTCGATGTCCTCTCCAATCAGCCGTCGCAGCATCTTCTCGAGGTTGCCCACGTGCTCGTTTAGATCGATGCGCAGCGGTTCGAGGACCTGCTGCCGGCTGAACGCCAGGAGCTGACGGGTGAGATCCGCTGCGCGGCGGCCGGCCACCCCCACCTCGGCGATCTCGTCCGCGGCCGGGACCATGCCGGGTGGGGCGTGCTCCCAGAGATCGATGTAGCCGAGGATCACCGAGAGCAGATTGTTGAAGTCATGGGCGATGCCACCCGCCAGCCGCCCGAGCGACTCCATCTTCTGCGACTGGCGGAGCTGCTCCTCGGTGCGCAGGAGGGCGGCCTCGGCCTGGATGCGCTCGGCCATCTCCCGCTGCAGGGCCTGGTTGGCCGTGGTGAGCTCGAGCGTCCGGTGTGCCACCCGTCGCTCGAGCTCGAGGTGCTCGTCTTGCAGCCGCGCGGCGCGCTCGCGCTTCTCGGTGATGTCCTCGGAGATCCCCATCAAGAAGTGCGGCTGGCCCTGTGCATCGAGGATGGGGATCTTCTGGGTGTGAAGCCACCGCTGCCCGGTCGGTGTGTCGATGGGCTCCTCGGGAACGTCGAGCAATACCCCGGACGAGAGCACCTCGCGATCCCTTGCCTGGAACTGGCGGGCCTGCTCGGCCGGGAACAGATCGAAGTCGTTCTTCCCGAGGAGGTCCGCGCGATCTCGTCCGAGCAACCGCTCACCCGCCCGGTTGAAGCGCCGGAAGCGCAGCTCGCTCGCGTCCTTCACGAAGAGCATCATCGGCGCGTGCTCCACCAGCGAATCGAGGAAGTGCAGGGCCTCCGCCAGCTTCCGCTCGGCGATGCGTTCCTTCGACATGTCGCGGAAGACCAGCACCACGCCCATCAGGCCGCCGCTTCCGTCCCGGATGGGCGCGGCGCTGTCGGCGATCGAGCGCTCGGTGCCGTCCTTGTCCACGAGGGCCGTGTGGTTGGACAGGCCCACCACCACCCCCTCGCTCAGGACCCGTGAGACCGGGTCGATCGCCGGCTCGCGGGTCAGCTCGTTCACGATGCGAAAGACCGAGCCGAACGGTCGTCCCACCGCCTCTTCGGCCGAGAATCCCGTCAGCGCCGCGGCCACCGGGTTCATCTGCTGGATTCGCCCCTCGGGATCGGTGGTGATCACGCCGTCCCCGATGCTCTCGAGGGTGGTGGCGAGGCGCCTCGCGTTGGCGCGGGCCTTGTGCTCGGAGCGCATGCGCAGCCGGACCTGGGCGCGCAGATGGCGCCAGGCCAACCACAGGAGGGCGAAGCTCACGGCGGCCCCGCTGACGGCCACCACCCGCGCGATGGCGATGTTGCGCCAGGTGGCGCTCCGGCGCAGCTCGAGCAGCCGCAGCTCCTCCTGCATCATCGCGGCGCGCACCTCGGTCATGCGGGTCAACCTGGCCTGACCCTCCCGCACCGCCTGGGCCTCGCGGGCGAGATCGAAGCCGGACTTGCGGACGGTGTCGATCGCGGCGGCCAGACGCTGGGTGCCGCCGCTGAAGATGGCGTCGATCTCGTCGAGCCGGCGTTGCTGCGCGGGGTTGTCGGCGGTGAGGGCGCGGAGCTCGCGGGTGAAGGCGCGGGCGCGGCTGGCGGATTCGAGCGCGGCGCGGGCGAAGGACTCGTCCTCGGTCAGGGTGAAGTTGCGTCGCTGGACCGCCGCGTTCGACAGCGCCGCCTCCAGGCCGTCGAGGGCGGCCATGGTGACCCGCGCGTGATCGACGAGGCGGGTGGTGGCGAGGACCCCCCGGATGGTGGCGTCCCCGAGCACGCCGACACCCACCAGGATGCCGATCGAGACCACCAGGGCCATCGGTCCCGCGACTCTTGGAAACTGCGACTCTTGAGGAGGGACGGAGAACATGGAGCGCTCGACCTGTGAAGCCGGAACCTCGACCAGCCCAAAGACCTCGGGTCAGGGCCAGGCCCGAGACCCGATCGTCGTCGCAGTATAGTCCCGCTGCGTCCAGGTGCCCATTCCGTGCGCAAGATCCCTGGGGCAAGCGCGCGCCAGGTCCGCGGTGAGGGCACCACTTCGCCCCGCGCATCTCCGTCGCTGGGCGACGTGGGCTGGGCTCCGTGGCTGGAGATCAGCCCCGGGGCGCGGTCGCGGTGTCACGGGCGGCGCGCGCTTCCAGGGTGGCCACGGTGTCCTCGAGGTTCTGGATGGTCGAGCGCAACGATGCCACCTCCTCCTGGGTCGCGATCCCGAAGACGCCGGCCGCCATCTTGGTGGCCTTCGAGAGCTCGTTGCGGATGCTGCCGGTCATGTTGAGGGCCTTCATCGCGGCGTTCATGAGTCGCGGATCACTGACCATCTTGGTCAGCCTCGGGTCGCTCACGATCCGCATCGCGCGACCGACCATCACATCCTTGAGAGAGCCAAACATCGACATCGGCATGCGAACCCTCATGCCACGGGCGACGTGCGGACGTCAACGCACGGCCGCGGTCTCGAGCCCGACCTGCTGGGCCTGCATGCGGGCCAGGCGCGTTCGCTTGGCGCGGATGGCGTAACGGTAGGTCTGGGTGGCCTTGGGCGGGATGATGAGGTCGCCGAGATAGCGCACCGGGTTCACGTGGCGGTCGTCCACCCGCAGCTCGAAGTGCAGGTGGGGCGGCGAGACCTGCACGCCCGTGCGGCCGACCCGCCCCAGGATCTGGCCCGCGCGCAGGACGTCGCCCTCGTTGACCACGTACGAGTCGAGATGCATGTAGCAGGACACCACGTGGCGCTGGGGCGCGTGCTCGACGCACACGTAGATCCCGCCCGCACCGAGCCGCTTCCAGCGATAGCGGGCCGCAGCCGTCGGGGTCAAGGAACGCCGGGGCGCCGACGCCAGGTTGACGCCCGCGAAGATCACCGTCCCGTCGGCGACCGAGCGCACCGGCTCGCCGATGGCGGCGCCGAGGTCGATGCCCTGGTGCTGGCGCTTGCCACCGGCCCGATCTTCGCCGGGCCCGCTGCTCGCCACCCGCGGGGTCCCCTCGAGGGGGCAGAGAAGCGGCAGGCCGAGCGAGGTCACGACCACCGGCTCTGGCCGGGACGCATAGTCGGCGAGCAGTCGACGGCGGGCGGTGAGCACCTGGTCCTCGCCGCCGCTTCCGCGCACCACGTCGCCCCAGATGAAGTGGGCCGCGCCCCCGCGATGGGGCACCCCGTGAAACTCGGCGTCGAGCGCCTCGTGGCTGTCCTGCCACATCTTGAGCAGGCCGGCGCCGAGTCGGAGGTTCGTGGCCGGGTCGAGCAGGGCGGGCTTGCGCCACCACTCGCGCGGTCCCGGAGGCGGCGGAGCGCCGGGGCTCTGGTACAGGCCCGGGTGAATCCCGAGCAAGCCATATCCCCACCTGGTCTCCAGCCGTTCGCGGCAGCGGCTCTGCTCCAGCATCAGCCCGGCCAGCATGAAGGCATCCACCCCCGCCTCGCGCGCGGCGGACAGCACCAGGTCACCGAGCACCGAGGGGGAAGCCCCGGTGGCGCGATCGAGGACCAGCGGAGCGCCGCCACCCGGCGCCAGCGGAGGAGCCGGGGCGACCACCTCGGGAAGGACGGGACCGCCGGCAGCGGTGTATCCGAGGGAGAGGGGCCCGTCGGTCGAGGCCGCCTCGCCGCGCGTGGACCGGATCCGCAGGTCGATCGCGCCCGGGCCGGTCTCGACGTCGGTGTCCGCGTCCGCGTCCACGTCCACCTCCACGTCGGTGGTTGGCGTCGGTGGCGCGACGTGGGCCGGGGCACGGTCGAGGACCAGCTTGTCCTTGCCACACAGGTGCTCGACGGCCGCCCCGAAGCGCAGGGGATCGATCACCGGCGGCGCGATCGGCTCGGCGGGCCAGCGTGCGATGTCCGCCAGCTGGTGGGCCGCGGGCGGAGTCACCGGCAGGTGGCGGGCCGGCCAGGGATGCGCAGCCGCCGCGAAGGATCCAGGCCAGATCAGCCACATCGCGGCGGTCGCGGTCAGCTTCGCGAGCCGGGATATCTCTCCGTTTGCCAACCCCCTGTTTATCCCACGAAGGCCAGGGGAGCGCACGGGGGGGCGCGGCGCGATCCGGTCGGATCTGACGCGCGGGTCCCTACCCACGTGGGGGCACGGATATCGGCTAATCTCTGACACGCGCCGATGAATCCTCACAACCCCAACCTCCCGGCGGTGCTCGCGGGCCCACCGACGCGCCCGCGCGTCTTCCGGGATCCGGTGCACGGCGACATCACCTTCCCCCGGGGTCCATTTCAGCGCCTGCTCGAATCGCTGATCGATACCGAGCTGTTTCAGCGGCTGCGGGGCATCCGACAGACCGCGGTCATGAATCTGGTCTTTCACGGGGCGGAGCACTCGCGCTTCGCACACTCCATGGGTGCGGCGCACGTGGCCGGCATGATGGTGGACGCCGCCGCCGCCAACAGCGGTCTTCCCGTCAGTCCCGCCGATCGCGAGGAGATTGTTCTTGCGGCTTTGCTCCACGACGTGGGCCACGGGCCCTTCTCCCATTCGATGGAGGAGATCATCGGACCGGGCTTCAAGCACGAGCGGATGTCGGTGCGGATCCTCGAGGCGCCCGAGTCCGAGATCCAGCGCCTGCTCGCGGCCTATCGCCCGGAGCTGCCCCGCCGCCTGTCCGCCTTCATCGACCACGCGTCGAGCCGGTCGTGGCGCCACGACATCGTGTCGAGCCAGCTCGACGCCGATCGGCTGGACTACCTGGCGCGCGATGGCCTGATGGCCGGGATGGCCTCCCATGCCTTCGATCTGCGCCGCCTGGTCCGCTCGCTCGTGGTCATCGACGATCACCTGGTGGTGGACGCCCGGGCGCAGGACAACGTGGAGGCCTTCCTGCTGGCGCTCGACCAGATGTACGGGACGGCCTATTACCACAAGACGGTGCGGGCCGCGTCGCTCCTGCTCGAGGCCATCACCCGGCGCGCCCTGCGCCTCGCCCGCGAGTCGAGCGCGCGCGCGGCGGCGTTGTTCCCGCCGCGCCCGGGCCGCCGGGCCGCCGCCGAGGGGCCGGATCCGTTTCACGCCTTGCTCGAGCTGGGAGATCGAGTGTCCCTCGACGATTACGTGCGCCTCGACGAGGCCTATGTGATGTCGCTGATGGCGGAGTGGCGGGATGCGGACGATCCGGCCCTGGCGGAGCTGGTGACTTGCTTCAAGACCCGCCGCTTTCCCAAGATGGTGCGCCTGCCCCTCGAAAACCGGTCCATGTCGCGCGCCGATTGGCAGGCGGCGGCCGGGGTCGCCCACCGGATCTTCGCCCGCCGGTTCCCCGACCGCGATTCGCAGGACTACGTCCACTTCGACGAGCCCGGGCGGCTGTCGTACAAGCTCTACTCCGCGGCCGGGACCGCCAAGCCCATCCGGATCACCACCGCCAGCGGCGGCTCGCGACCCATCGAGTCCGATCCGCGGAGCATCGCCAACAACCTCTCCTTGCGGCTCTACTTCCCTCGGCTCTTCGTGCCCGAGGCGATCCGCCAAGAGGTCGAGCAGTCGCTGGGGGGGCCGGCCCCCCCCAGCTCGGCCTCCGCTACTTCATGAACAGGATTTCCTGGTAGGTGGGCAGCGGCCACAGATCGTCGGAGATCACCGCCTCGAGGGCGTCAGCGGCCTCGCGCACCTTGAGCATGGCCGGCAGCACCGAGTTGCAGAAGTGCTTCGACTCCGCGAGGGCCCCGTCCCCTCCGTGGTGCCCGGCCGCCGAGTCCAGACCGGCCAGGCTGCCCTGCAGCTTGGCCACCAGATCGCTCACCTGCTTGAGCAGCGCCGTGTCGGGCGAGATCCCGGCGCTCTTGACCGCCGCCAGGTTCTCGGCCAGGTCCTTCTGGTAGGTCAGCGCCGCCGGCAGGATGATGGTGCGGGCGATCTTGGTGGTCAGCTTGGCCTCGACGTTGACGGTCTTGTTGTACTGCTCGAGGTAGGTCTCGTAGCGTCCGGTGAGCTCGCGCGGCGACAGCACCTTGTACTTGTCGAAGACCGCGACCACCTCCGGCTGCTGCAGGACCGGGAGCGCGTCCACCGCCGTCTTGTAGTTGGGCAAGCCGCGCTTCTCGGCCTCGGCGTGCCACTCGGCCGAGTAGCCGTTCCCGTTGAAGATCACCGCCCCGTGCTGCTGAACGATCTCCGCCAGCACGTCTTGGATGGCGGCATTCAGCTTGCGCCCGCCAGCCAGGGCCGTCTCCAGCTTGGTGGCCACGTAGTCGCAGGATTCGGCGATGATGGTGTTGAGGGCCACCAGCGGATCGCCGATGGACTGCCCCGAGCCGACCGCGCGGAACTCGAACCGGTTGCCGGTGAAGGCGAACGGGCTGGTCCGGTTGCGATCGCCCGCGTCGCGCGGGAGCTTGGGCAGGGTGTCGACCCCGATCTCGAGCATGCCCTTCATCTTGGACGACTTGGCGCCGCCGGCGCGGATCTGCTCGAACACGTCGGCCAGCTGCTCGCCGAGGAAGATCGAGATGATGGCCGGTGGGGCCTCGTTGGCGCCGAGGCGATGGTCGTTGCTGGCGGTGGCGATCACCGCCCGCAGGACGCCCGCGTACTTGTGCACGGCGCGGATGACCGCCCCGCAGAAGACCAGGAACTGGGCGTTGTCGTGCGGGGTCTCCCCCGGGTCGAGCAGGTTGCCCTGGGTGCTGTTGCCGAAGGAGAAGTTGACGTGCTTGCCCGAGCCATTGACGCCCGCGAAGGGCTTCTCGTGGAGCAGGCAGACGAGATCGTACTTCTCGGCGACCCGCTTGAGGGCGACCATCACCAGCTGCTGGTGGTCGGACGCGAGGTTGGCGCTCTCGAACACCGGCGCCACCTCGAACTGGCCAGGCGCCACCTCGTTGTGCCGGGTCTTGACCGGGACGCCGAGCTTGAAGAGCTCGCGCTCGACCTCCATCATGAACGACAGGACCCGCTCCGGGATCGAGCCGAAGTAGTGATCCTCGAACTCCTGACCCTTCGGGGGCCGCGCGCCAAACAGGGTGCGACCCGCGTTGAGCAGGTCCGGCCGCGCGTAGAAGAAGTTCTTGTCGATGAGGAAGTACTCTTGCTCCGCGCCCGCGTACGAGGTCACCCAGGCGGGGTTCTCGTGGCCAAAGAGCTTGAGGATGCGGGCCGCCTGGGTGTTCAGCGCCTGGCCGGAGCGCAGGAGCGGGGTCTTCTTGTCCAGCGCCTCGCCGGTCCACGACACGAAGGCGGTCGGGATGCAGAGGGTGGTCCCGTTGGCGGTCTCGAGCAGGTAAGCGGGGCTCGTCACGTCCCAGGCCGTGTACCCACGCGCCTCGTTGGTGGAGCGGATGCCACCGTTCGGGAAGCTGGAGGCGTCCGGCTCGCCCTGCACCAGGGTCTTGCCCGCGAATTCGGTGATCGCTCCGCCCTCGCCGTCCGGGCTGAGGAAGCTGTCATGCTTCTCCGCGCTCGATCCGGTGAGGGGGTAGAACACGTGCGCGTAGTGGGTGGCGCCCCGGGCCAGGGCCCAGGCCTTCATGGCCGAGGCGACCACGTCCGCCACGCGTGGCTCGAGCGTCGAGCCCGTATCGATGGTGCGTTTGATGGACTTGAAGATTTCCTTGGGCAACAGGGTCTTCATGGTCGACAAGCCAAAGACGTTGATCCCGAACAGCTCCTCGGCTGGAGTCGTCTTGTAGTCGAGGGGAGCCGCCTGGTGCTTGTAGCTGGTGGCCAAGGTGATCGCCGTTCGCCGTGCTGTGCTTCCGCTCATGGTTCCTTCTTTCCTGTTGATCGCACCGATTGTCGAAACGTGTTTCTGGGTTTTTAGCTCCGATCCGCTTACGAGCGGGAGTGCTTTTTTCCTCGGGCGGTGCATTTTGTGCGTTTGAAAGGCCCAATGTTTCCTGCACTTTTCGGCGAGCTTTCCGCGGCGAAAAATCGCGACCCGGATGCCGGTCGTCGGCGGTCCACGTGGCGTGGATCGACGATGCGTCGTCACACCGCGTGTCAGACTCCTGTCAGACTTCCTGTCAGACTTCGGCTCAGACTTCGGCCTGGGTCTCGATGGCGCGGCGAAAGCGGTCGGGCGAACGAAAGAGCCGGTCCATCTGCTCCCAGGCCAGCGTTCCAAGTGGGCTCGACTGGCGGCCGAGCGCACACTGCAGGTAGACCGCTTCGCGCAGCAACGGCTCGAGATCGAGCCGGCAGCGCTCCAGCCACTCCTTGGGCGTCAGCGCCTCCCGCCGCCGCGCCGATTCGAAGTCGATGAGCAAGGGCTCGAGCGGAGACGGACAGACGATGCAGTTGTGCAGCTCCGCGTCCCCGTGCGCCAGCCCTCCGCGATGCAGGGTATTCAGCTGCGCGAAGGTCTCCTCCGCCAGGCGCCAAAGCCCCGCGGCCGGCGCGAGCGCCAGCTTCTGTGCCTTCGGGATGTTGGTCTCGGGCGGCTCGGCGTCGAAGGGGCTGAGGCGGGCGTAGGGCTGACCCGGGATCAGGCAAGCGCGAAAGTTGTCCGCTCCGTGGCCGATGGGCGGCGGGATCGACGTGAGCTGGGAGGCGAGCAGCTGGTGCTCGTACTCCTCGGCGGGATCGCCGTGCATGCGTCCCGGGAAGTAGGTCTTGCGGAAGTGCAGCGGATAGGTGACCGCCGCCGGAAAAGCCCGCCGGGTCTGGATCCCGGCGATCACCAGCTCCGCGGTCATCAGGGGAAGGCCGTTGGCCTCCCGCCTGGCCACGGTCCGCACCACGAAGTCCTGCCACGCCGGCTTCTCGATGACCGAGCAGAGCTCGGTGGCGAGCAGCACCGTGTGCCGGGGCGAGACGGCGATGGCGCGCTGATCATCCATGGCCCCCTCTCCATACGACGCGCACCCGCGCCGCACAACGCCGACCGGACGCCTGGCCGAATCCGTGATCGTGGCCGTGAACGTGAACGCCCCCGCGATCGTGATCGGCCCGGGGAGACCCTCGAGTCCCACGACCGGACGGTACGAGGACGAGGACGGGTCTTGGGATTCAGTCCCGTCAGTGGGCGCCGGCAGCCAACGCGGGGCAGGCGATCTGGTCGGGGCCGAGGGCCACGTCGTCGAGCCACAGGTCGACGCCGGTGGTGGTCGCCTGGTAGTTGACCCAGCCGAGGTGGACCGCGGTGAACATGGGCGCCGCCCACACCGAGTTGGTGCCGTCGACGCAGCCCTGGCTGGTGCTCATGACCTGCGCCTGCAACTTTCCGTCGACGTAGAACTGGATGGCGTTCTTGGTCCCGTCGTAGAGCCACTGCCAGCAGGACCACTTGTTCTGCGGCAACATCGGCATGATGTGGTCGTAGCAGTCGTGGGGCTCGTAATTGAGCAGGATGCCGCCCATGCCGCCTATCCGGTACTGACCGGTCCCGGTGCCGTCGCCCTGCACGTTGTCGTAGTGCACGCTGCTGGCGGGCAAGGCCCCCATGTAGACCATCATGCGGCCCCAGAACAGGTTGGGGTTGGCCGGGAACAAGGGCGCGCCCATCCGGTTGATCTGGGCCTTCTTGTTGGCGCCCGCGTCGGCGTGAATCAGCACCGACTGCTTGCCGCTGTACACGTGGGTCCCATCGATCATCACCGAGCCGCCGGACACGGAGGTGGTCCAGGGCGCGAGGTTGGTCGGCGAGGCGTAGCTCTCGAAGTCGTCGCAGATCTTGGCGGTGCCGCAACCTCCTCCAGCGGGCCCAGGGGGACCAGCCGTCCCCGCGGTGCCGCCGGCCGTCGTCCCGCCGCCGCCGCCGCCGCTTCCGCTGTTGCCCCCGCTCGTCGCCGATCCACCCGCCGAGCCGCCGGTCGAGATGGGAGCCGCCCCACCGGTGCTGGTGCCGCCGCCCGAGCCGAGCGCTCCGGTGTCGCCGCCCGTTCCGCTCGGGATGGCCCCCCCCGTTCCGGCTCCCGGTGGGTTGGTCCCCGCGCCGCCGCTGCCCGTGCCGAGCGCGCCTCCCGACCCGAGCACGCCCGACCCGCCGGAGCCGGGGCTGGCGGCGCCGCCGCCCGAGCCCCCGGGCGGGTTCTCGCCACCGTTCGAGCTGGAATCGGCGACGCACGCTCCGAAGAGCCAGGCGGCCCCGAGCAGCAGCAGCGCCCCGGCACTGGTCCCATGGCGCCGCTCCCGCTTCGAGGCGAGGGAAGGCGCGTGTTTCATGGGGTGGGTGGGTCGGAACGGGTGGGCCATGGTCATGCTCCTTGGATCACGGGTCTGGAGTTGGCTCAAGGGTGCCAAATCGACGGGCCTTCTCGACTTTCGCCGGCGAAAACCCCTCGCTCACGGCCTGGAACAGGGCTGCGTCATGGACTGCCCGTTGCAAACGCTGGCGCAGGGCGCTTCGATGGTGAGGGCATCGAGCTCGGTGGGCTGGCCCCACACCACCGGCCAGGTGCTGGGCGGCGTCGAACGAAAACCGGGCGCCAGCTCCAGGTCGGCGCCGTCCGCTCCGAGCGCGCTCAGCCACATGGCGTACCGGCCGGGAGGGATGTCGAAGGGGGTGGACCCGGTCTTCCGTCCGCAGGCGAAGCGGCACTCGGCCCGGTCCCCGCACGGGTTGGTCCCGGTGCCGTCGACGCTCGACAGGTTGAGTCGCATCTCGACGATCTCGGGGTCCACGCACGAGCAGTCGGTGATGGCGCGGCCGCCGGGTGCGAAGATGGCCCAGGAGACCTCGATGGCTCCGCCGTGAATCTGCACGCACCCGGCCGGGCTCATCAGCCCGAGCGTGGTCGACCCGAGGAGAAGCGGCCAGGCCCGCGAAAGCCGTCCCAGCAGGCGCATTCGAGTCGACGACGCTAGCAGCGAGGGCCTCGGCCCGCAACGCACCATTCCACTCAGTCACATCACGTCACGGCAGGGGAGGGCGGCGCCGCAGGCAGCGCCCGCCGCAGGCAGCGCTCGATGAACGCGCGGATCTCCGTGAGCAGGCGCTCGTCCGAGGCGGTCTGGGCGGTGGCCTTGGCGGCCGAACGCCCGAGCTCGAGCGAGTGGTTGCCTCCAGGGATCTCGACGATGTCGTGCGGAGCCGTCATGCGCGCGCTCACCGCCCGCAGCGCCGCGATCGGGCACAGCGGATCTCGGGTCCCTTGCAGAAAGAGAGCCGGAACCCGCAGCGCGAGCAGCACCTCGTCGCGGACCTTCCCGGTTCCCCCCGCCACCAGCGGATACCCGAAGCAGATGACGCCCCGGACCAGCTCCGGTGCGGCCACCGCCGCGTGGCAGCCGATGCGCCCGCCCATCGACTTGCCCGCCAGGAACCACGGAAGGGGTTTCCCCGGACCGGGCAGGGTCTGCGCGTCGCGCAGGGCCCGGGCGTCGCGCAGCGCTTGAAGATGCGCCTGCTCGAGGATGGGCTGGCGGTCGGGTGCCTTGCGCCCCGCCAGCGTGTACGGGTAGTCGAGCGTCGTGACCGGGCCGAGGGTCGCGAGGCGGGCCGTCCACCCGCGCATCCAGGGCGAGCTCGAGGGCGCGCCCGCGCCGGGCGCGAACAGAAAGGCAGGGCGGGGTGGCGTCGTATCGGAACCAGCCATGAGGGGGTCTCCTGTCTCCTGGACGGGCGAGCGCGCGGCGGCGAAAGATGCCAGATCCCAGTCGCCCGAATCGGGTGGCGTGATCCTGGCACGCGGTTCAGACTTCCGCGTCATGTTTGGAATGTCACACAAGGCCCGCCTCCCCGAAACCGCCTTGCCCGGTCGCGCGGAGCCGATGCCGGTGCCCGAGACCCATTTCGTTCTCGGCACCCGGATGGTCGCGCCCTTCCCCAAGGGAACCGAGAAGGTCTGGTTCGGGATGGGCTGCTTCTGGGGGGCCGAGAAGGCCTTCTGGTCGTTGCCCGGCGTGTACAGCACCGCGGTCGGGTATGCGGGGGGACCCACCCCGAACCCCACGTACCGCGAGGTGTGCTCGGGCCTGACGGGACACACCGAGGTGGTCCAGGTCGTGTTCGATCCGGCGGTGTTGCCGTTCGACCGCTTGCTCGCCACGTTCTGGGAGGGCCACGACCCCACCCAGGGCATGCGGCAGGGGGCGGACGTCGGCACCCAGTACCGCTCGGCGCTCTACACCGAGAACGACGCCCAGGCCGCGCTCGCGGCCGCGTCGCGCGCATCGTACCAGGGCGCGTTGACGCAGGGCGGTCACGGCTCGATCACGACCGAGATCGGGAATGCCCCCCCCTTTTATTACGCCGAGGACTACCACCAGCAGTACCTGGCCAAGAACCCGGATGGTTACTGCGGACACGGGGGGACGGGCGTGGCCTGCCCGATCGGCCTGGCACGAATCTGACGTTGCAGGGAGCGCGCGCGTGATGGACACTCCCGTACCCATGCCGCCTGAACCTTCGACCGCCGGCGCCCGGGTCGGGAAGTGGATTCGCTTCGCCGTTCCCGGGATCCTGGCTCTCCTGGCCGACCAGCTGACCAAGCAGTGGGCGCGGGCCGCCCTCAGCCCCGAGGGCTCGGGCCGCATGCGCTCGCTCGTCGGCCGGACGTTGACCCTGCATTACGCCGAGAACCCGGGTATCGCGTTCAGCATGTTCCGCGAGCTGCGGGGCGGTCGCTTCGTCCTGGCAGGCCTCTCGATCGTGGCGCTGGTGATGGTGCTCCGGTATCTCCAGAGCACCGAGAGCGGCCAGCGCCGGCTGCACGTGGCCCTCGGGCTCATCGCGGGGGGAGCGCTCGGCAACCTCGTGGACCGCATGATCTACTCCCGGGTGGTGGACTTCATCGTGGTCGATCTCGACGTGTGGCCGGCCAATCCCTGGCCGACCTTCAACGTGGCGGACATGGTGCTGGTGGCCGGGGTCGGTCTCATCGCACTCGACGTGTTCCAGACCCGGCGCCGGGCGCCCGACGGCCTTCCGTCGGCCAGCCGCACGATTCCGTAGTCGAGCGAGCGAAGCCCGAGGCCCCCGCCTCCCCGCCTCAACCTGGGGCGACGATCAGCCGTGATCCACAATTGAGGTGGATATTGAGAATCAAAATCAGTATGGTTCGGGGATGAATGGCGCTCGAGCTCGGATCGCACCGCGCGGCACGCCAGGTCCTCTGGGCCCGCGCGCCTCCACCTTCGGTACCCGCTGGCTCGTGGTCGGGCTCCTCGGTCTCGGCCTGGCCGCCTCCCGGACCGCCCGGGCCGACCCCCATCCCCTCCCGTTCAGCTATCCGTACAGCACCCTTCCCCGCGGGCTCACCGAGCTCGAGCAGTACGTGGACATGACCCCGCTTCACACGGTGGTGAACCCCCAGGTGGGCTCTGGCTCCACCCGGAATCGCCTGCAAGGCATCTTCGTGACCGAGCTCGAGTACGGCATCACCGATCGGCTCGAGCTCGGGCTCTACCTGCAGTTCTCCAACGATCTCTCCGGCTCGACCGGTCAGCAACCCGTGCAGTTCGACGGCGTGAAGCAGCGCCTCCGCTACCGATTCGCCGACCCCGGCGCCTGGCCGGTGAACCTGGCGATCTACGGCGAGGTCGCCGAGCTGTCGAGCGAGCTCGAGCTCGAAGCCAAGATCATCCTCGAGAGGCGCTTTGGCCCCTGGCAGTGGATCGTGAACCTCACCGGCGAGCACGAGCGCTACTACGAGGGCGAAAGGGAGCTGGTCTTCGTCCCGTCGGGTGGGGTGTCGTACGAGGTGACCCCGGCGTGCCGGATCGGGGCCGAGTACTGGGGGCGGGTGGAGCACGCCTTCGATGCGTCGGGAGACGCGCCGTTCAGCTCGTTGTGGCACCACTACGTGGGCCCCACGTTCCTGTTCCAGACCTCCCGCGTCTGGCTGGCGGCCGCTCCCTACGTCCGGGTCGACCACCTGGGTCGCACGGGGGAGGTCGGGGACGAGCTCGGGCGCTTCTGGTTTCGCACCATCGTGGGAATCGACCTTTGAAGCCGGCGCCGTCGCCGCGGTTCTCACCCCGGGCTCGGGGATACCGAGCCCTCGGGCGCGCGCTCGGGCTGGCGGTGGCTGCGTCGATCGTCATCGGGGGATGTGCCGCCCCCACCGCGGGGGCACCGGCCGGGGCGGTGGTCAGCGCCGGGGCTGGCGTCGGTGTCGGGGCCGCCTCTGGGTCCTCCTCTGGTTCTTCATCTGGGTCATCTGGGACTCTCGAGCTCGACCACGAGCCCCGGCTCGCGGAGGGCCGGACGCTGTACACAGCCCGCTGCCAGAGCTGCCACGCCCTCCCGGCGCCCGGCCGCCTCACCCCGGAGGCCTGGCCGGCCGAGGTGCGCGGCATGTCTCGCAAGTCGGGCCTGTCCACCGAGCAGGTGACGCTGATCTCGGAATATTTGACCGCTGCCAGCCGCGCCGCCCGTCCACACTGACAGCCGCCCGCTCCGGCCGTGACCCCGGCTCCGGGGGCAGGCGTCGTGCCCGCTCCACGAGGGGCTGGCGCGCTTCAGTTCGGTCGGGGACCGCCCGATGGAAGAGCCCGATCATTTCCCGATTCTTCGAGTGTCTGCAGAGGAGGCTCCCCGATGGCGTGGCGAACGAAACCTGAAAAGCGAGGCGCTACGGAGGACCAGTTCGAGAACATCCTGGGTCGCACCAGCCTGTGCCGAGGCGACTTGACCTCGGACGGCGCCTATCGAATCGATGGGTGGGTGGAGGGCTCGGTCGAATCTGGCTCCGCCGTGGTGATCGGTGAAAGCGGGGCCGTGCGCGGCAACGTGCGTGGTACGGACATCGTCGTGGCAGGCAAGATCCTGGGCAACGTGAGCTGCTCCGGGCACCTCGAGATCCTGGCCACCGGGAAGATCGAAGGCGACATCGACGCCAAGAGTGTCCGCATCGAGACCGGCGGGGTCTTTCGCGGGGTCAGCCACATGGGCATCGAGCAACCGGTGCCTCCCAGCAACGCGGTGGCCCTGGTCGGGCGCAAGGAAGAGGCCCCCTACCACTGCGAGCTGAGCCCGGCGAGCTGACCGTCCATGGCGTCTTCAGAGGCTCGAACAGCGCGCGTGACCGTCGACCCGGCCGACCACCTGCGCCGGATTCGCAAGCAGCAGGGCAAGAGCACCGCCAAGACCCGGCTGCGGATCATGATCGCTGGCGATCCCTCGCGGCCCATCCGCACCATCTCCCTGCCCGCCGCGCTTCCGACCGCGGTGGCCATCTGCGGGGGATTGATGCTGGTCGCGACGATCCTCCTCGCGTGCGGCTCGTGGCGCATGAGCGACGCGCGCGCGGCCCTCGAGCGGCGGGTCCGGGCGATGGTCCAGGCGGCCGACAGCCTGGCGATCGGTGGCTCGCGCGCCCTGGCAGCCGGTGACGGGGGCTGGTTGCGTGGACGGGCCGACACCTGGGCCAATCGTCGGCCGGCGGCGCCCCTGCGGACACCCGCCGGGGAGATGGGCCACTTCATGATCCAGTCGTCGAACACCGGAGAAGAGATGCGGATCGATCTCAACCTGCGCACCGGCGAGATCGACGCCGATTCGTACCGGCGCTTTCGCCACCTCATGCGGTGCTTGCACACCACCGCCGAGACGCCGATCGACCCGCGGCTCATCGAGCTGCTCTACCAGATCGCCCAGCGCACCCAGCAGAAGATCATCCTCGTGTCCGGCTTCCGCGCCCCGATGTACTCACTGGCCAAGCTCAGCTATCACACCCGCGGGATGGCCGCCGACATCCGGATTCCGGGCATGACCGCCTTGATGGCGCGGGATCTGGCGGAATCCATGGGCGTCCATGGGCTCGGCTACTATCCGGTCTCGGGCTTCATCCACGTCGACGTGCGCGACAACCGCATGCGCTGGATCGACTATGGCGAGAATCGCTTCGACAGCGAGCGGGTCGAGCACGGAACGGCCCCGGGCGAGGTCACCGACCCCGACCTCGGCGAAGAAGAATCCCACAATTAGATCGGGGACGTGGCTCGCTGCCGCTCGCACGTCCCCGCGCCCCTTTCGCTCCGCGCGGCAGCGCCGCGCTGCGCTCGCCTGAGCAGCGGGAGGTGAACCTGACCTTCGCGGTCCCGCCCCGGGAACGAAGTGGTCCCCTCTCCCCGCTTCGCGGGGCGAGGGGATAGGAACAGGTTGGGCTCAGTCCTCCTGGGTCGCTCATGCCCCAAGGCCACGGGCTCCATGCGGTGCATCGGAGGTTGGCTTTGCCAACCGGAGAAGACATCAGCAAAGCAGATCCGGGCGGACTCTCGTCGTCTGCGGGAGGGGCCCGCGGGGAGGGGGCCTCCCCTCCCCGCGCTCCCCTAGTGGAGGTTCTTGCAGCCGGCGTTCTGTGCCGGGAGCGCGCGCCACGCCGAGGGATCCGCTGGAAGCTTGAGCGCGCGGAGCGTGGCGACGTACTCGCCCACGGCCCGGCAGGCGTCACCGTGGCCTGAAAGCGCGTGCCAGAACCGCTCGACCGCGGCCGGGAGATCTCCGCGGAGCTGGGCGCGCAGCCCGTCCACGTAGGCGGCGAGGGGGTCGTCGGTCGCGTCGGAATCCGTGCGGCCCGGATCCTCCTTGGTCGGGCCGGGCGTGCGCAGGCGCGCGTAAAGACGCAGGTCGGCGTCGTGAGCCAGGGCCTCCGGCCCGAGCCCATCCAGGGCCTGCGTCAGCTCGCCGATGCCACCGGCGGCCAGCGCAGCCCTTGCCACCAGCAGGCGTGTCTCCGGATCGGCTGGACGTGGACCATCGGGAAGGGTCGGCGCACGGCCCCGGCCGAGCGCCACCGCCGCCGCCGCCCAGGCGTAGGCCGGCGTGCCCGGGTCGATCGACGGACGCGCGCGCTCGAGCAGGGTGGCCGCCAGATCCAGCGCTCCGAGCTGCGCCAGCGTCTCGGCGACCCGAGCGAGGAGCCGAGGCACGTCCGGCACGAGGCGCGCAGCCTCGGCGGCCAGCATCGTGGCCCGCGCCCTGTCGCCGGCCCGCCTGGCCCGCACGGCGCCCCCGAGCGCACAGCCCGCCCGGAAGAAGGCTGGCAGAAGCGATTCGGTCTCGCGCCGCCCGCCGACGTCCCGTGGACCGGCGTCTCCCGTCAGGTGGTCCGCGTCCGTATCCGCGCTTGCGCCCGAGCCTGCATCCGTCCCTGCCGTGGCGGATCGCCCGGCCCTTCCGCACGGCTCGGGGATTGGCGCGTCCGAATCGAGAGCGGTCTCCGCCTCGTCGAGGAGCAGAAGGGCCTGCGGATCGGACGGCGTCTGCAGCAGGATCGCTTGCAGGGTGGCGCGGGCGGCCCTGGCATCCCCGAGATCGAGCTCGACCTCGGCCAGCGCGGTCCGCACCGGTCCAAACCCCGGGCCCGCGACCATGCCCGCCTCGAGGGCGCGCCCCGCCCCCACCAGATCGCCGGTTCGGGTGCGCGCCCGACCGAGCGCGTACAGGGGGTACGCGGTGCCGGGGGCCGCCGCCGCAGCCCGGGTGGCCTGCGCGATGGCCGCCGTCGGCTTGCCCATCTCCACCAGCGTCAGCGCCCGGGCGGCCGCCTCCATGCTCCAGCGTCCGTCGCGTCCCTCGGCGTCCGACTCGGGCGGCAACCGCGCCAGCAGCCGCTCGGCTTCACCCATGGTATCGAACCCGTACTCGACTGCCAGGGTCGCGTCGGCGAAGGCCAGCGCGGTCGCCCCGGTGCGAGCGCCCGTGGTCTCCGCGACCAGCCGCCGTCCGGCCCCCTGCGCCCGCACGAGCGCGTCGAGCCCACCGCGCTCCACTTCGAGCACGACCTGCGTCTCGAGGCGCCCGGTGGCGGCTCGCCGGCGCCAGCCCACGGTCAGCCAGGTCCCAGCGCCGAGCAAGGCCAGGATCACGAGAGCCAAGGCTGCGCCGCGCATGTACCGTCTTGATTACGGCAAAGTCGCCCACCCTCCAAGTTAATGGCGGGCAGAGCGGGTGACCGAGGAAGGTGACCGAGACGGGAGACCGAGGATCGGGTGACCGCCGGGCGAGGGTCGTGTCCCCGCCCCGGCGCTCACAGCGGCAGGCCGACCACCGTCACGGGGGTCGGGCGCTGGTCGTTGGCGATCTCGTAGCCCGCGCCGAGCTGAGCCAGGTTGTCCTGGCCCCAGCAGTTCACCTGGTTGGCCCGCCGCGCGCACGTGTAGTTGAAACCCGCCGCCAGGGTGGTGACGTCGGTGACGCCCGAGCCGACATCGACGGGCGTGAGGGAGGGGGTGGTGGTCCCGACGCCGAGCTGTCCGTTCGCGTTCGCGCCCCAGCACGCGACCGTCCCGCTCCGGCGCACGATGCACAGGTGCTGCTGGCCGCCGGCGCCGATCTGCCGCGCGTCGGAGATCCCCGGCACGTCCACCGGCATGGGCGCGGGTCGCATGTCCCCGGTCCCGAGCTGGCCGGCGCTGTTGTCCCCCCAGCACGCGAGCTGGCCCGTGGATCGTCGCACGCACGCGAACTGTGGGCTCACCGCCAGCTCGACCATGTCCTGCTGCAAAGACACCACGGGCACCGGCAGGGGCTGGTCCTTCTTCGAGCCGTCGCCGATCTGTCCGCTGGTGTTCTCCCCCCAGCACCACACCGCGTTGACCTTCAGGCGGGCACAGGTGAACGTCGCCCCCGCCTGCACCTCGACCACCCCCTGCAAGTTCACCGGCTGGGGCGTCGGCTGCGGCGTGGCGCTGGCGGCGCCGATGCCGAGCTGGCCCTTGCTGTTGCTTCCCCAGCACGACACCGTGGCCGCGGCGTCGCCATGAAGGACGCACGTGTGCTGGCCCCCGCCGGAGATCTGCACGCAGTCGGTGACGCCCACCACCGGGGTCGGTCGGAAATGGGTTCCCCCCACGCTCCCGGTCCCGAGCTGCCCGGAGGTATTTTGCCCCCAGCAAAACGCCTTGCCGGTCCCGTCGCAGGCGCAGGAGTGCGCGGCTCCGAGGCCCACGGCCTGAGGCTGCGCGATGTCGAGCACCTGCACATAGAACCGCTCGGCCATGTTGTTTCCGTTTCCGAGCTGGCCGTCGGTGTTCTGCCCCCAGCAATAGAGCTGCTTCCCGCCGACCGCGCAGCTGTGGTTGCCCGAGGCCCACAGGCTCCTGCCGCCGGGCGAGATCGCCGGCGGGTCGGGCAGGCGACCGCTCCAGGCGGGGAGCGTCCCTCCGCCGAGGTGCAGGTCCGTGCACCCACCATCGATACAGGTGGTGCCGCTCGGGCAGACCACCCCCGCGCACACCCCGCGCAAGAGGAGCTGCAGCAGGCGGCTCTGTCCGGTGACGAAGTTGGTATCGATCTGCTGCTGGACCACCGGGTTGCCCTCGAGGGAGCCCACCGCCACCACCGACACCGCGGACGTTCCCCCCGCGGGCCTGAGGCCGAGGGTCAGCGGCTGCGATCCCGCGCTCGTCAGGTTCTCCCCACCGTCCCAGGGATTGGTCGCGGTCGCGGATCCCGCGGTCGCGGATCCCGAAGTCGCCGTGCCATGGACGGTCAGATCGATGTGGTCGAGCCCGGTCGGGATCGGCAGATCGGTGTAGACGACCAGTACGATCTGGGTCAGAGGCTGGCAGCCAGTCGACCCGAGCAGTAGACCTGCCGCCGCCGCCGCCAGGCGAGCGGTCAGAGCGGCGGTCGCCCGCCAGCGTCGGTCGTGGCTCCGGTTGTGGCTGCTCTTCCGCAATCCGCGATCTCCGAGGTCCGTCGTTTGGTTCAGTGAGCGATCTTGGAGCGATCTTCCAGCAATGATCATCCAAGGATCATCGAGCAGCACCCAGCGGGAGGGCTCCCACCGAGATGCTTCCCGGTGGGACGTTCCCGATGAACGGGCGCTCCCGGTGCTCGTACGAATACAGCAGGATCGCCGAGGTCGCGGCCACGACCACCACCGCCCCGATGGTCCCCCAGGTCCAGGGCGAGGCCCACCAGGGTCGTTCGCGTCGCGCCGGGGCCTCGGCGACCGGCGTCGCACCGAGGGGCAAACCGGAATCGGGGGCCACGGGTTGTTGCGGAAGAGCCAGCGGCGGCGAGAGGGCCACGAGCGAAGGCAAGGCGAGGGGGATGTCCCGTTCCTCGCGCTCGGCCAGCGAGAACAGCACGCGCGCCCGCTCCACCCCTGCCCGGCTCACCACCAGCGTGTGCTGTCCGGGATCGAGGGGCAAGGGTCCGGCCAGGCTGGCGACCGGGACGTCCATGCCGTCGACCTGAAACGTGTCGACCTCGGTGTTGCCGGTCGCGTGTACCCGGATGCGCGGGATCCGTTGTTCGAGCTCGGGCAAGACCTCGGCCGCCGCCTTTCGAAACGGGGCGGTCTCGCCCGACGCGGGATCCTCGAGGATGCGGTGATAGTTCTTGGCCGCCTCGATCAGCCGGCCAGTCCGGGCCTGCGCGCCCGCCAGGTTGATGAGGACAACCGGTCGCGGGGACAGGGCATAGGCCTCCTCGAAGGAGGCTCGAGCCTCGGGCCAGTGCGACTGGCGCGCGGCCTCCACGCCCTCCCGGAAGGCCCGCTGCGCATCCTCCTCGGTCCCGGCGGCCCGCACGGGGCCCGCTCCGCCCACCGTCCCGGCCGCCACCCCCAGAAGGACGAGCACGACCCGGGTTCGATGCACGCCTATCATTCAGATGGATTCCTCCAGATGGATTCCTCGCAGGTCGATTCCTCGCAATCACTGCCAGCGTGTGAACAGGGGCACGGAGAGATGGGTCGATCCAGTGGGGGTGGGATTTTCGACATCCGGGGTCCGCAACCGGCGCGGGGTCACCTTGCTGACCTTACGCCGGGAACGATGGGCTTGGGAATCCCGAATTGGTTTCGAGGCCGAATTGTTGGCGGCCGTCAGCGTGACCCCCGGTTCCGCGCGCCCCGGCGCGACTGTCGCCGCCGCGGCCGTGGCCTCCGCGAGGGGATGGGCGGGATCGGGCAGGGTCGCGCCCGGACCCGCGACGGCCGGCGCGACGGTTGGAATGGTCAGCACCGCCGCCTCGTCGCGGTTGTCGACCTCGGCCTCCTCGGCCGCCGTGGGGATGGTCTTCCCCGAGGGCAGCACGTGGATGTGAACCGGGCGCCGGAAGTTGATGGCGTAGAGGGTCCCGGCGGTGGCCCCCGCCCCGAGCACGAGACCAAGGGCGATGGTCCGGAGCGCCGAGGCCCGGCGCGGCTGATGCGCGAGGCTGGGAACCGGGATGACCGGTCCGGTCGTCGGTGGCCACGACTTGGTCGACGTCACCGGCGAGGACTCGATCTTCTTCAGGTGCGCGGCCAGCATCGAACGCTGCTCCTGGCTCGCGACGAGGAAGTGCTGGCGCATGTAGTCGCCAACGGTGAGCAAGCCCTCCTCGCCGATCAGCGGCGCCAGCATGGTCTCGAGGCGTGAGGCGATCTCCGCGGCGGTGGCGGGCCGGCTCTCGCGATCCTTGGCCAGCATCTCGAACAGGAGCTCGCACAGCTCGGGTGGAACGTCGCTGCGCACCTCGCCGATGTCCGGGGGCGGCTCGGTCAAGATGCGGCGCGTGCCATCGAACCCGTCGCGGTTCGAGTAGAGCCTGTGCCCCGACAGGAGCTCGTACAGCGTCACGCCGAGCGAGAAGAAGTCCGCGCGGCGATCGGCCTCCTCGAAGCGCAGCTGCTCGGGGGACAGGTACCCCATGTTCCCCTTGAGCACGCCGGCGCTGGTACGGGTCGCGTTGCCGAGGGCCTTGGCGATGCCGAAATCCGTCACCCGCACCGTGCCGTCGAATCCGATGAGGACATTCTGGGGCGAGACATCGCGGTGCACGAGGCCCAGCGTCAGGCCTTCCTCGGAGCGGACCTCGTGGGCGGCGTGGAGCCCCCGCGCCGTGTCCACGCAGATCCGGATCACGACCTGCATCGGGATCAAGCGCCCGGCCGCCGCCGCCTCCGAGATGAGCCGCGAGAGCGGCACGCCCTCGACGAAGTCCATGATCAAGAACGGACCGTCCTCGTCCTCGCCCACGTCGAGCACGCCGACGGCGTTAGGATGGCGGACTAGACCGGCGAGGCGGGCTTCGTCCATGAACATGGAACGAAATGTGGGGTCGTTCCTGAGCTGCTCATGGAGGCGTTTGCGGGCACACCACCGCAAGAACCGTCCTTCCCTGCGGAAGACGAGCTCGACAAACCCCATTCCACCTTGGGCGATCGTGGCAACGCGGGTGTATGATGCCGCTGGGACTGAAGCGGCAAGGGGGGGGGAACCCACAGTCACCTCCACAGTATACCGGCTCGCGGTCGAGCCCGTGTCATCGTGATTGCGAAACAGGACCTTATCGCAAAAGCAACCGCCGCGTTCGGAGCTGGCGAACACGGCGACTTCCGCGGTTTCGACGCGATATGGGAGGAGCTGCGAGCGGCCAGTGACACGGCGCTCCGAGGGTGGCGCCTGGCCCTGCAGGCCATCCGCTGGTCATTCGACCCAGGTTTCTGCCCGCCGCCCGTAGCCGGCGAAGCCCGCCAGCTGGCAAGGGAATCCCCCGAGAGCGCGGCCACCGTGGCGCGGGTGTGCTCGGTCATGGAGCGGGCGTGCATCCCCGCGCTCGACGGGACCCAGCTCGCCATCTGGACCGAGGTTCATGCGGGCTTGCCCCCGGCGGGGCCGCCGCCCGGCGGGCCGGCGGTCGCCGCTGCCCCCGGGACCCTGAACGGGGTCGGCGCGCGGCCGCCCGTGGAGCTCGGCGAAGGGATCGATGTCTCGTTGCGATCGGCGCGCCTGTGGTTGCGACTCCTCGCAGGGGAGGCGGCCGGGGCCGACAGCGAGGCCAAGCAGATCTTCGAGGAGGCGGCCCGGCTCCGGGCACCGGCGCAGGTCATCGAGACCACGGTCCTGCGTTCGCTCTCGGCGCTGTCGGCCGGCGAGACGGAGGCGGCGGTCGATCTGGCGCGGCGGGCTTCGCGCATGGCGCAGGCCGAGTCCCTGCCCCAGCTCGAGTATCTGGCCAACCTGACGCTGGCCCGGGTGCGCCGGTACTCGGGCCGCCCGCACCTCGCCCTTCACATCCTGGTGGCCCTGTCCCGGGTCGCGCCGCCCGTGTGGTCGGGGTGGATCGCGTGGGAGGTCATCCTGGCGGGCGGCAGGCCGCAGTTCGCGCGCGATCCGCAGTTCGCGCGCGAAGCGATCGACGGCGGCGGATCCGCGTCGCCGGCCGCCGAGTCCGGGGAATCCCAGCCGGTGGCCGCACCCATCGCGTCGGTCCCGCGGATGCGTCCGGCCGGCGGGCTGGTCGAGGGTGCCGCGCGCGAGCTCGCGTTGCCGGAGACCCCCGCCTCCGCGGCAGCGAGGGCCCTGTTCGGCTTCCTGCAGGTGGTGCGCGACGGCCACCGCGAGGAGTTCGCCGAGCAGGCGGTGGCGCTCCGCAAGGCCAGCGCCTGCTGGTGGGATCTGGCGCAGGAGAGCGAAACCCTGCTCGCGGCGGTGGACGTCGCTCAGGATGACGCGCCGGTGCGGCTCGCGCCGTGGCGCCGCGGCGAGACCACTGCGATACCCTGCGGGCTGCACGGCATCGGCATTCCCCAGGGCGCGGACCTCGAGACCGAGACCGCCACCGCCTTCGTCCTGGCGGGCCCACAGAAGTCGGGTCGCCGGATCTTGCGGCCAGGCCTGACCTTGGCCCCGGAGGCGCGCATGTTGACGCGCGAGTCGGCCAAGAACGCCGCGGCGGGCGTCCGCACCGAGACCGGAATCGCGGCGCTGGCGCTGGCCGGACCGAACGGGCTGTCGCGCGAGGATTTCTTCCGGACCGTGTACGGTTTCCCCTTCGTCCCGCACCGGCACCAGGCCGTGCTGGATGTCCTGTGCCACCGCATGCGCAACCTGCTCGGGGATGCGGGCGAGCTGCGCCGAGACGGGGCCGACGCGGGCGGCGGCGGCGCCTCCGGGCCCTCGCTGGTCCTGATCCTCGGCAAGCCGATCGTGGTGCCGGACATGCGCTGTGCCCTGCCCACCTCGGATCGGGTGCTGCGCGCGCTGGCCACGCTCGGGACCACCAGCGCCAGCACGGCGGCCGAGTCCTTGCGCATGCCCCTGCGCACCGTCCAGGCGGTGCTGCAACAGCTGGTGGCCGAGGGCGCCTGCACGGTCGAGCGCGACGGGCGGCGGGTGAGCTACCGCATCGAGGACACCACCTTCACCGAGGTCACCTCCGCGTCGTGAGGCCCGAGAGGAGGCGCTGCTCGCCCGATCTCACCTCTCGCAATCGGCCGCTCATCGGGCGGCGGCGCCGGCGGCGGTGCCGGCGAGCGGGAGCGCGTCCTCGTCGATGATCAGGCCACGGCAGTTCGGGCTGCCACAGCGACACGGCTCGGCCAGGTGCGCCGGGAAGGCGTAGTCGTAACAGATCTCCTGGCCGGCGGCGATGGGACGAAGCGCGATGACCGTGGCCCACACCTCACCGGTGTCGGTGATGCCCGTGTCGAGCGTGGCGTTGGGATCGCACGAGTGATTGATGAAGCGCGTCTGATCGACCATGTCGAAGTAGAAGCCGTCTTCGATCCACAGCGAGTAGCGATCGTCGACTCCGTCGCCATCTCGCCAGGGAACGCCGTCGACTTCGGCGATGGCGTCGCCTTCTTGAAAGGCTCTGGTGGCAACCACTCCGTATCCATCGATGGGTGAACGGACCACGCGGATTCCTGGAACCTTCGGCATGGGTCCGGAGTATGCCCCAGAGTGTCTCCTTCACTCCAGAAGATCGTTGCGGTCGGGCTCAAAGGGACGTTACCTGGACCACAGGATGCTCCACACGCGCTCGAGGTCAGGCTGCTGCCCACGGCGACCACCGACAGGGGTGAGCCTGGCGATCGCCGTGCTCGTGCCCCTCGGGTGTGCCCGGACCGAGCGCTTCGATCCCGGACAGGTCGAGAGGCACGAGCCCTTCGCGGGCGCGCCCGCGGGTTTCTTGCTGGGCGCGGCCACCTCGGCCCACCAGATCGAAGGCGGCAACCAGAACGACTGGACCGACTGGGAGGCGGGCAGCTACCCGGATGGCCGGCCCCACGTGCGCGCGCACGCGAGCGCGCGGGTCGCGGCGGATTCGTGGAACCGATACCCGAGCGACGTCGAGGCGCTCGAGCTCCTCGGCGCGAACGTCTATCGCTTCGGCATCGAATGGAGCCGCCTCGAGCCCAGCGAGGGGAGCTGGAACGTCGAGGCGGTCCACCGCTACCGCGACATGTTGCAGGCGCTTCGGCGGGCCACCCCGCAGCCGATCACGCCCATGCTGAACCTCTACCACTTCACCTTGCCCCGCTGGGTGGCCGCGCGCGGCGGGTGGGAATGGCCCGGCGCGGTGGCGGCGTTCGCGGCGTTCGCCGGCCGCGCCGGGGAGGCCTTCGGAGATCTGGTCGATCTGTGGTGCACCTTGAACGAGCCCAACGTGTACGCGACCAAGGGCTTCCTGTCGGCCGAGTGGCCGCCCGGTGTCCGGGATCCACCGCGCGCGGCCCGCGTGCTCGCGACCCTGATCCGGGCGCACGGGGCGGCGGCGCGCGCGCTCCGCGCCCGCGACCGGGTCGCGGCCGACCGCCCTGGCGGACCACCCACCCGGATCGGGCTCGCGCACAACGTCCGGGTCTTCGAGCCGGCCTCGCGCGCGAACCCCCTCGACTGGCTGGTCGTGCATTTTGCAGATGGCTTCTACAATCGGGCGCTCACCGACGCGATCGCCACCGGACGCATCCGCGTGTGGTTGCCGACCGCGATCTCGATCGACGAGCCGGACCCCGAGCTGCGGGGCAGCCTGGATTGGCTCGGGCTCAACTACTACACGCGCGACCAGGTGCACGCCCGCCTGTCCGGCATGCTCGGCGGCGGCGGATCTCCGTACGAGGTGGTCCCGCCCCGGGGCGAGGATCTCGATGGGCCGCTCGGTGGGGTGTCCGACCTCGGCTGGCCGATCCATCCCGAGGGATTGCTGCGCGAGCTGAGGGCGTTCTCGGCGTACGGGTGGCCGCTCATCGTCACCGAGAACGGGCTGGCCGACGCGGCCGGCGGGCGTCGACCGGCGTTCATCCGCTCGCACGTGTTCGCCGTCGACGAAGCCCGCCGCGGCGGGGTGGACGTGATCGGATACCTGCACTGGTCGCTGATCGACAACTTCGAGTGGTCACACGGCTACGCAGGCCGGTTCGGGTTGTTCAGCATCGACTTCGAGCACGATCCGACGCTGCGCAGGACCCCGACCCCGGCGGTCGCCACCTTTCGAGAGCTGGCCCGGCAGCTCGGCCTTCACCCCGCCGCGGATCCCCGCTGGCCGTGAGCCACTGTTACTTGGTGAAGATCCGCAGCCCGAGCCCGGCGCCGTAGTACGTCTCGGTGGCCGACCGGTAGGTGACCGCCGGGCTGCTGAAGGCGTAGCCGTGGTGGATGAGCTCGCCCTCGGCCACGATCGCCAGCCAGTCGGTGAGCGCGTAGGTTGCCCCCAGCGCCAGGTGGTATCCGCTGGCGGTCGCGGCGGCCTCGCTGGCGATGTTACCGGGCGCGCGACCCACGCTCGAGCCGAGCAGGTAACCCCCGAGCAGCGAGATGGCCGCCGAGCTGGTCAGTGCGTAGCGCAAGGTCAGATCGAGGGCGAAGGACGCGAGCGAGATGTTGGGCAGGCAGGCCTCGGCGGTGCCGACCGGACAGGCCGATGGATTGACGGGCGTCCCACGTTGCAGGTTGAAGGCGTTCACCCCGTAACCGAGCGCGGGCATGATCACGAAGCTCGGGGTCACCGCCAGCGGATAGCGCACGTCGAGCTGCCAGCGGCTCTGCACCACCGGAAAGCTGATGGTCGAACCGTTGATCTGGGGCACCGCCGCCTGCCCCATCTCGCGGCCGTACATGATCCCGAGACCGAAGAGGCGGTAGAAGTCGCGCGTGAGCGACAGCAACGGGTACGCCTCGAGCTGCAGGGTCGCCCCGACCCGAGGGAACGAGTTCTCGCTTTGCAGCGGGGTATCGAAGCGGAAGCTCCGGCCGAGCGCGGTGGCCTCGAGGGCGAGCGAGACCAGCCGGGGAGCGAGGACCGGGGCGGTGTCGCCGTCGGTGGTCTCGCGATCGTCGGCGTCCTCGTCCTCGTCGGGCTTGTCGCCGCTCTCCTCGTCCTCGGCCGCCACGTGCTTGCGTCGCGCGACGATCCGCCGGCTGCGAGGCGTCTCCTCGTCCTCGGCCTCGGCCTGGGGCTCCGCGCGCCCACCCGGGTCGTCCCCGGCGCCGAGCTTTCGGCGGTGGGGCGCAGGCGGGACTGGTCTTTGCGCGGGCCGCTCTTGCTCCTCGTCCTCGCTCGTGGCCTCGCGCTCGGACACCGGCAGCTGGGTGGTGCTGGTGCCGCGTTCGGGACGGGGACGCGGTGTGGCGGCGGGGCGGCTCGGGGGGGGCGTTCGATCGGGGTCGGGGGCGGGTGCCCGCTCGGACGGCGGCACCATCCTCGGGTGGGATGGCGGCTTCTTGCGCCTCGGCGTTGCGGCGGGCGGCCTCGACGGCGCGGGAACGGCGGCCGGCGGGCTGGCCACGGCATCCGGGTTGTCCCACGGCGAGACGGGCGCCGCCTGGGCAGCGCCGGACGACGCACCGAGCAGCGCGAGCATGAGCGCCCCTGAGACCATGACCGAGCGTGTGACCATCGATGTTTTTGGATGCCTCGCGAAGGACCGTCGCCGACGGGCGATTTCTCCCCAATCGGCTGACGCGGTCCAGGCATTGAGCCGACCTCCGTCGGACAGGGCGAGCCGACCTCGGTCGGGCTCGGCCCGAGGCCCGGGGCTGATAGACTGCGCCGTCGTGCCCAACACCGTGAACATCCGGATCCCGAAACGCCCCTCCCCCGGGCCGGGAGACTCGCGCCCGCCCTCCGTGGTCGCGCCCGCGCCCGGTGTGCGCAAGCTGGCGTATGTCGAGACCTACGGGTGTCAGATGAACGTGGCGGACACCGACATGGTGCTCGGGCTGCTCCACGGGGCGGGCTACGGTCGCACCGAGGACGCCGCCGCGGCCGATCTCATCCTGATCAACACCTGCGCGGTGCGGGAGAAGGCCGAGGAGAAGGTGTTTGCCCGCGTGAGCATGCTGGCCGAGCACAAGCATCGCCCGGGCGTCGTGCTGGGGGTCACGGGCTGCATGGCCGAGCACCTCAAGGATCGCATCCACGCCCGCGCCCCGCAGGTCGACCTGGTGGTGGGGCCGGACGGCTACCGGCGGCTGCTCGACCACGTGCGGACGATAGAGCAGGCGCGCGAGCACGCGAGCGCCCTCGCGGGGCCGCTCGCGGCACCTCACGTCGAGGACACCGTCCTCGACCGCCACGAGACCTACGAGGGTCTCGACCCGGCCCGCGGCATGACCGGCGGCGTGACCGGCCACATCACCATCCAGCGCGGTTGCGACAAGTTCTGCACCTTCTGCGTGGTTCCCTACACGCGGGGCCGCGAGCGGGGCACGCCCCCGCGCGAGGTCCTGCGCCAGGCCCGCGCCATGGCCGCGGCCGGCTACAAGCAGGTCCAGCTCCTCGGGCAGACCGTCAACTCGTATCGCCACGAGGGAGTGGGCTTCGCCGAGCTCCTGCGGGCGGTGGCCGAGGTGGAGGGCATCGAGCGCATCCGTTTCACCTCGCCTTACCCGCTCGACTTTTCCCCCGAGGTCATCGCCGCCATGGCCGAGTCCCCCAAGATCTGCAAGCACGTGCACCTGCCGCTGCAGACCGCCTCGGATCCGGTGCTCGCGCGCATGCGGCGCGGGTACACCTACGGGCAGTACAGGGCGCTCGTGCTCGCGCTCCGGCGCGCGATGCCCGAGATCGCCATCACCACCGATCTGCTCGTGGGCTTCTGCGACGAGACGGAGGACGAGTTCCGCGCGGTCCTCGATGCGCAAGACGAGCTGCGTTTCGACGGCGCCTTCACCTTCGTGTACTCGGAGCGCGCCGGAACCACCGCCGCGCGCAAGATGCCGGACACCGTGCCCGCCGAGGTCAAGCAACGCCGGCTCGCCGCCGTCATCGAGAAGCAGCAGCGCATCACCCATGAGATCCACCAGGCGCAGATCGGCCGACGGGAACGGGTGCTGATCGAGGCGCCGTCCAAGCGCTCGCAGGCCGAGTTCCTGGCCAGGACCGACACCTTTCGCTCGGTGATCCTCCCCGCCGCTCCCGGGCTCGCCCCAGGGGATTTCGTGGACGTCGTCGTCGAGCGCGCCACGAGCGCGACCCTGCTCGCCCGCCTGGGTTAATGGGGGGTTTACTTCTCCCTCGACCGACGGGCGACGATCCGACTCGCTGGCTGCGCCGCACCTCCGGGCGATTTGGAAGGGGGGACCGCCCGGCGCCTCGCGCGTTGGCCCTCTTGGCCCTCTTGGCCCGCGCAGCTGGCGCCTCTGCGTCCCGCTTTGCCCCCGCTGGTCAACGCGGCAACGCCGCGTCGCCCAGCCATGCCGCACTCATCCTTGCCCGCCGTCGTGATCGTGATCGCGGCCAAAACCGTGATCGTTACTTCTTCGGGGCTTGCGCTGGGGCCGGGGCGGCGGGCGACGGGAACCAGTGGCCGAGGAGTGTCTGGGCCCTCGCGGGCTCGGGCAGGAAGCGGTCGAAGGTGCCCTCGAACCAGTGATACCCGAGGTACGCCACCACCAGCACGAAGACCACCCGTTTCCAGGGCACCCCCTGGTCGGCGAACTTGTCGCTCGAATCGCGGCGCGAGCCCGGGGGCAGCCTGGCGACGCCGGTGAGGGTGGTCCCGAACGGAACGCTGATCTTGGCCTTGGCGTTCACCGCCCAGCCGTTGGCATCGAGGATCGGGCCGAGGTTGCGCTTGCGCAGCTTCATGTAGGCCAGAACCACCGAGGGCAAGGAGATGAGGAGGACCACCCCGACGATGGCGCCCACGGTGGGCAACACGCCGAGGGCGAAGAGCCCGGTCGCGTAACCGATGAGCCCGGTCACGAAGGCGCCCACCGCGCCCACCGCGACCCCGAGGGCCGCCACGGTCCCCACGTCCACCTTCTTGGGCTCGGGCGCCTTGGTCGAGTCGACGTTCACGGCCGTGGTCGCGGTGGTCGACAGCACGCTGTGTGACTTGGCGTCGGCGGTTGCCGCCCGCTTGGCCACCTGCTCCTCGATGAAGCGCACGAACTTCTTGTAGGGAGACCAGAACGCCTGGCGGACGCTGATGGGATTGTCGATGATCTTGGAGATCGTGGCGTCCCAGTCCCGGCCCTGACGATCGTAGAACACCCCGTTTCGCCCGATCATCAGGTTGTCGCTGTCCCCGTTGGTGAAGGCCGCCACGATCTGCCGCTTCTCGCCGGTGGACTTGCGGGTGCAATCGAGGTACGCGAGGTACGCCCCGGCCAGCCCCGCCAGGGTCGCGTGTCTGGTCGCGTCCTCGACCGGCAGGCATAGCCCGCACGAGCGCTGATCGAGGTAGAGGGTCCCCGACTGAAAGATCGCGGGATCCTTGCCGTCGTAGAAGTCCTTGAAGTTGACGAAGTTCGAGCACAGCAGCGCCAGATCCCGGTGGTAGCGGACGAGCCGCTCGACGTCCTCGACCCCGGTGGCCTCGGCCTCGATGGCCTTGTCGGCCTGCACGAGCTCGGTCAGGGTCGTCTTCAGCCCCGACCGCTGCAGCTCGCGAATTCGCGGGGCTCCGAGCTTGCTCACCTTGAGCGCGGGCATCTCGGCCCTCCAGGCCTCGTAGGGCGCGACCCGGGCTAGCAGGCTCGCCCAGTCCCCCTCGGTGAGCTCCTTGCGCTCTCCAAGCAAAGGTCCGATGGCATCGCGACCGAGCGCCGCGACCGCCGCGGCGTGCGCCGGGTTGATGGCCCCCGCCAGGATCAACGGACGACCGGCGGCCACCTGGGCCAGGGGAAAGGCCGCGACCTCCTCGGCGGTGATGCTGAGATCCTGGCT
>Ga0265318_10000082_pt1 | contig 85943 bp, 93 predicted proteins | sample 4821metaG_FD_192431 | JGI IMG/M metagenome (GOLD analysis project Ga0265318, IMG submission 192431) | Rhizosphere microbial communities from Carex aquatilis grown in University of Washington, Seatle, WA, United States - 4-8-21 metaG | ecosystem: Host-associated > Plants > Roots > Rhizosphere >...
ATTTTTCTTCCTCTCCCACAAGGGGAGAGGAAATCGTGTGGTTATCGCCCGTTAACCTCATCCCAACCCCGGCCCGGTCAAACTGGGACAGGAACGGTAGGTTTGAGCTGTGCGATACGACGCTGCGATCATCGGCGCGGGCGCGAACGGGCTGGCGGCGGCCGCCACGCTCGCGGCTTCCGGCCGCAAGGTCGTCGTGCTCGAGCGGGCGCAGGCCTGCGGCGGCCGCTGCGCGACGCGCGTCTTCCATCCGGGCTTCTCCGCCTCGCCGTTCTGCGACGAGGTCGCGCCGATTCCCCCCGACATCTTCCGCGCGCTCGATCTCGCCCGTCACGGCGCGATCTTCATGGCCGCGTCGCGCGAGCATCCGCTTGCGGCCGAGGCACGGGCGCGCGCGCTCAGCGATGCCGCGCATGCGTCCGAGCGCGGCTGGTTCCAAGGCAGCGCCGAAGCGGCGCCGTGGCCGGGGCAGGAGTTTTCCGAGCGCGCGCTCGATGAGGACGCCGCGACGGCCGGCGCGCTCAGCGGCCGCGCCGCCGATCCAGGCATGGCCGGTTCCGCGCTGCATCTGCTCGCGCCCGGCATGGGCGGCTCGGGCGTGGTGATGGGCGGGCTGGCGACGCTGGCCAAAGCGCTGGAGGCCGCTGCGCGCAAGGCGGGCGCGGAGATCAGGCTCGGCCTCGAAGCGTCCGACATCCGCCATCACCGCGGCCGCGCGACCGGCGTGCGCCTCGCCGACGGCAGCGAGGTGGAGGCGCGCGCGGTGATCTCGACGCTGGATCTCAGGCGCACCTTCTTCTCGCTCTTCGCCTGGAAGGACCTGCCCAAGAGCGCGATCGAGCGCATCTCGCGCTATCGCCACGCGGCGGCCGCGGCGCGCCTGCTCATCGCGCTGGACGCGCCGCCCGCGATGGCGCGGCGGCTCCATCTCGCAGGCTCCGGCGATGCGTGCGCCGCGTGGCGCTCCAACACGATCCCCGACGCGCCGCCGGTGACGCTCGATCTCGTCTCCGCGGCCGATCCGAGCCTTGCACCCATTGGCCAGTCCGTGCTGACCGCGACGCTCGGCTGCATCCCGCATCATCTCTTCGATGGCGCCTGGACGCATGAGAAGCGCGAGGCGTTGCGCGCGGCCACGCTCGCGCGCATCGAGGCGCTGCTGCCCGGGACCGCGGCGCATGTGATTGCCAGCACGTTGATCGTGCCGCCCGACATCGAAGAGGCGCTGGGCGTGAGCGAGGGCGATCTCGACGGCGGCGAGATCGCGCCCGACCAGATGTTCGCGCTGCGCGGCTTCGAGGAGCATCCCGGCGGACGCACCCCGGTCGCGGGACTCTTTCTGGGCGGCCACGCGTCGCCGGCGGGACCGTTCGGCACCTGTGCCGCGGGCGTCGTTGCCGCGCGCGCCGTGACGGCGGACCTCGCATGAGCACTCCGCACGACGCTATCGTGATCGGCGGCGGCATCGGCGGCCTGGTCGCGGCGGCGTATCTGCGCCAGACGGGCGCGAGCGTCGTCCTCCTCGAAGCGGACGAGGCGCTGGGCGGCGCCTGCCGCAAGGCCGCGATGCTTTATGCGCTCGATCCGCGCGTGGTGAAGGAGCTCGCACTCACCCGCCGCGGTCTCAAATTCTCACAGCGCGACATGACGCTCGTGGCGCTGCGCCAGGACGGGCGCCATCTCGTTCTCGGCCGCGACCCGCACGAGGCCGCGCGCGCCGTCGCCGCGTATTCGCCCGCCGACGCGGCCGCCTATAAGCACTATCACTCCGAGGTCTTCGCGCTGGCGCGCGCGATGCGGCCGTGGTGGTGGGACGATACGGCGGCGCCGGAGCATGTTCCCGCGAAGCTCAAGGCGATGAGCGCGCACGCCTATCTCGCCAGCCATTTCGAAACCGAGGCGCTGAAATCCGCGCTTGCCTTCGACGCCGCCCAGCCGCTCGCGCCGGGCTCGGCGCTCGCGCTCGTCTGGCGCGCGGCGCAGGAGACGTGCGGGCTCCAGGGCGCGATGGCGATGCCGGAAGGCGGCGGTGCCGCGCTCGCCGGGGCGTTGATCGCCGCGGCGAAGGAGATGGGCGCCGAGTTCCGCACCAAGGCGCGCGTCAAGGCGCTCATCCTGGACGGCAACGCGGCCGCGGGTGTCGCGCTCGATTCCGGCGAGACGGTCTTCGCGCCCGTCATCCTTTCGAGCTTGTCGCGCCGGGCGACGTTCCTGGATCTGGCGCCGGCCGCGAGTGCGGGGTTTGCCGAGACGCACAGGCTGATGCGCGAGATGCAGACCGAGAAGGAGACGTTCGTCGCGCTCACCTTGAATGCCGCGCCCACGCTCGGCGGCGCGCAGCTCGCCCAGGCCGCGCGGTTCGTGATCGCGGAGGGCGAGCCGGTGCTGGAAGCGGCGGTTGCCGCCTCCGCGTCGCCGGGGCAGTACAATCTCTGGATCCGCGCCAAAGGCACGCCCTCGCTGGATGCCGTGATCGCGCAGCTCGAACGCTTCACGCCTCTCCTGCGCAGCCGCATCGTGGGCAGCGAGAGCGTCACGCGCGACGTCGCACGCGCCCAACTTCTGAAGCCGGCGCGCGAGCGCATCGCCACGCCCATCGAGGGCCTGTTCCTGTGCGGCGGCGAGGCCGAGCCGGTGGAGGCGCTGTCCGGCCGCGCCGGCCGTCTCGCGGCAGCGCTCGCCACCGCGTATACGGCGCGGAGGAAGAAGCCATGACCTCCATCCGCGCCACGCCCTTCCATGGCCGCGCCGCTGCGTCCAACGTCCTGAACCTGTGGCAGCCGCGCGCCGGCTGGACGCTGGCCGAGCGCTACGGCGACGCGGATGAGGAAGCGCTCGCCGCGCGTCTGACCTGCGCGATGGCCGACATCACCTGGCGTTCGCGCATCGTGATCGAAGGCGCGCGGGCGCAGGAGTTCCTGGCGCGGCTCGTGACGCGCGATCCGGCCGCGCTCGAGCCCGGTACGGCGTTCAAGGCATTGTGGCTGAGCGATCAAGGCGGCGTGCGCGGCGCGGGGGTGCTCGCTCGGCACGGGCGCGAGACGTTCCAACTCGTCTCGGCCGCGTCCGATCTCGACTGGATCGCGCGCGGCGCAGCACTGTTCGACTTGCGCGTGCGCGAAGTGCTGGAAGAAGAGGGGATGCTCGCGGTCGTCGGGCCCTATGCCGCGAAGGTCCTCGAAGCGGCCGGGCTCGACCCGGCGCTGGAGCCGCTCACATTGCGCAAACTGTTCTGGCGCGGTCTCGACGTCACGCTGTCGCGCTTCGGCGAGCATGGCGGCTACGAGATCGCGGCCAAGGCCGACGACGCGCCGCTTGTGTGGGACCGCATCGCCAAGGCCGGGCGGCCCTATGCGCTCAGGCCCGCAGGGCTCGCGGCGATGGATATTCTGGATATCGAAGCCGGCGTGCCGCGGCCGGGGCGCGACTACACGCCTGCGTCGGGCGGCTTCGATGCGGCGCCGACGCCGTTCGAGCTCGGCCTGGAATCGTTGATCGACGAGAGCCACACGCTCTTCAACGGCCGCGCGGCCTGCCTTGCCGCGCCGCGCACCAGGACGCGCGTCGGCATCGAGCTCGACGGCGACACGCCGATGCCGCATGCGCCGCTGTTGCGCTCCGGTTCCGAGGTGGGACACACGCTGCATTCGCTTTATTCGCCGGCGCTGCGTCGCGCCATCGCGCTCGCCGTGGTGGACAACGCCGCCGCCGCGCCGGGCACGGTGCTGACCTGCGGCGGTGTGAGCGCGCGGGTCGTGGAGGTGCCCTTCCTAGCTCACCCTTCGACAAGCTCAGGGTGAGGGGCGGAGCTGGCTGCTTCAGTCCCTCATGCTGAGCTTGTCGAAGCATGAGGGCCGCGACGGAACCCGCAAACCCGTCCGTTAAATCTCCGACAGCCCTCCCCAAGGCCGATTGCGCGCGTCCGCGCGCCGTGATTGAAGCCCGGCAGATGATCGATCCGGATACCGACCTCGTCCAGCGGGCGGGCCAAGGCGACCGCGCCGCCGCGCAGGCGCTGATGGCGCGCCACCTGCCCAAGATGCTGACGCTGGCGCGCCGCATGATGGGCAGCCAGGCCGAGGCCGAGGATGCGGTCCAGGACGCGTTCCTGAAGCTTTGGACCCATGCCGCGCGCTGGGAGCCGGGCAAGGCCAAGTTCGAGACCTGGCTCTACCGGGTGACGATGAACAAATGCTACGACCGGCTGCGCAAGCGGGCGCCGGCAAGCCTGGACGAGGCGGTCGAGGTGGCCGATCCCGCGCCCAGAGCGGATTCCCTGCTGGAAAAGGCCGGGCTGGCCGAGGAGATCGAGGCTGCGCTCCAGGCGCTGCCCGAGCGCCAAAGAGCCGCCATCGTGCTGTGCCATCACCAGGAAATGGGCAATATCGAAGCGGCGGAAGTTTTAGGGATCAGCGTTGAAGCTTTGGAGTCCCTGCTGGCCAGGGGGCGGCGGACGCTGCGGGCCAGGCTTGGACACCTGAAAGAAGAGTAGGAGCGGGGCGCATGGGGAACACGGACCAGGACAAGATGTGGCTTGAGAGCGCGCTTGGGACTTTGCCGACCGTGCCGGTTCCGGCCGGGCTGGAGCGGCGCATCCTCGCCGATTTCGATGCAGTCGCGGCGCGGCGCCGGGCGAGCCTGCTCGGCCGGCTGCGCGACGCGGTATGGCCGGGCGCGCCCGCGTGGCGGCCGGCTTTCGTGTTCGGGGCGGCGCTGGTGATCGGGCTGATGGCGGGTGTGCTGATCCCGCTCGAGGACGGCATGGCCGAAGGCACGGAGCAGACCGCCGCCGTCTCGCTCGACGCGCCGCCGGCGTTCGAGATCGGGGAGAACTCGTGAGCGATCCGGCGCTACCCGAGCGGCGCAAGCCCAGCATCCTGCTGATCGTCTCGCTCTGCCTCAACCTCGCTCTCGTCGGGCTGGGCGCGGTCTTGTTCCTGCGCGGGCCGTTTCCGCACGAGGCCAAGGCGGGGCTGAGTGCCCAGGCGCTCATGCACATGGTGCCGGCCGAGCAGGACAAGATCGCGGCGGTGATCGATGCGCATCGCCCGAAGCTCCACGAGCTGCGCCAGGAGGCGACGCTGGCCCGCGCCGAGCTGTTCAACGCGCTCTCGGCCAAGACCTTCGACAAGGACGCCTTCGCCAAAGCCGCTAGCGCCGTGCAGAGCGCGGACGCGGCGCTCGAGGACGAGAACCTGAAGACCACCGCCGGCGCCGTCGCCGTGCTGACGCCGGAAGAGCGCGAGCGCGTCGCCGCCGCCATGCCCAAGCCCAGCCATTCCTGGCTGAGACGTATGTTCCGCAAGCGGCCCTGAACGTCATGGCTCATGGCTGCCGGCCACCCAGGTGACGTTTTCTCTACCGTCTCAAATTTAAGTCGTCATCGCCCGCTTTATGCGGGCGACCCACGGCCACAAGCGGCACGCATCGCGTTCTTGTCCATGGGTCGCCCGGACAAGCCGGGCGATGACGGTTGGTTGCTGGAATTGCGAACTACAGCCCCGCGCGGATCTCCGTCCAGGCGCTGATGACTTCGTCCTTGTTCCTCAAGCGCCGCTGGAAGATGCCCGATTTGAGCAGCGCCTCCATGTCGCGGTTGAGGCCCTGGCGCGCGAATACCTCATCCGGCTCGTGGATCAGGGCGCCTTCGTTGGCGGGCTCGTCGCCGATGCTCTCGATGGTGTAGGTCGCGCCTTCGTCGCCGATCATGGAATCGATCAGCGCGGTGGCCTTTTCCGCGCTCGCCGGGTTCTTGTGCATGACGAGGCCGCAGACATAGGTGAACATGCCGCCGGGCGGGCTCATGAACGCGACGGGCTTTCCTTCGCGCCTCAGCGTCGAATAGACGATGCGCCACGACATCGCCGCCACGATCTCGCCCGAAGCCAGGCCCTGCACCAGCGCGCTGTCGTCGCTGGTGATGGTGCGCGTCTGCGGCACGAGCTCGCGCAGCTTGTCCTGCACGCGCTCCCATTGCTGCGGGGTCATGCGATAGGCGTCGATGCCGATCATGTGGGCTATGAAAGGCACGGTGTCGTCGACGCCTTCGAGCACGCTGACGCGGCCCTTGTATTTGGGATCGAAGAGGATGTTCCAGCTCGGATGCTTGACGTATTCCGGCGCGAGGTCGGTGCGGAAGGTGATCGAGGTGTTGCCCCAATAATGCGGCACGAACCATACCTTGTTGGGGCCGGCGCTGATGCCGGGCAGGTTGCGCAAGGTGGGCGAGATCTTGTCCCAGTTCCTGAGCCTGGTGGTGTCGATGGGCTGAAGCATGCCCGCTTCCTGCCAGCGCGGGAACTCGTAGTAGCACGGCCCCATGACGTCGGGCGTGAAGCCCGCGCGCATCTTGGCGAAGGCCTCGTCCTCGTCGGCGAAGATCGTGATCTTGGGATCCTCGCGATATTTGCGCTCGTATTCGTGCAGGAAGGGAGGGTTCATGTAGTCCTCCCACTGGAACAGCGTGATCTGGCCCGGCCGCGCGGCGTCCGAGGTCGCTCGCGACGAGGGGCGCAGGAAAACGATTGCCGCCACGAGCACGACGAACACGCCCGCCACGATCATGATCAGCCGCCGCATGCCCCATCCTCGCGGATTTCCGGGGGAAAACCTAGTGTTTGCCAATTCCGGGCGCAATCGTGGTAAGCAATGCGGCCTTCCTTTATGATCGTCCCATCATGAACAAGCCCATTCCCACGCCCGGATTCGCGCGCCCTCAATTCGTGGAGGAAGCCCGCAGACGCCTCGATGCTCTTTGCAAGGAGCATCCGCAGGTCGAGACCGTCGACGCGGTGCTGTCCGACATCTGCGGCGCGTTGCGCGGCAAGCGCCTGCCCGCGGACGGGACGTCGCAACTCTTCGAGTCCGGCATGCAGATCCCGCAATCCATCTACATGATGGACGCAAGCGGGGAGATGGTGAACCCGTTCGGCCGCGGCATCAGCGACGGCGATCCCGACGGGACCGCGTGGCCGATCCCCGAGACGATCTCGCGCGTATGGGGCGAGGGCGGCAACCGCGCGCAGGTGCTCATGACGCTGCGCGACGCGAGCGGAGCGGTGCATCCGGCCGAGCCGCGCGCGGCGCTGGAGCGGGTCCTGGAGCGCTTCGCCGAGATGAAGCTCACGCCGGTCGCGGCCCTGGAACTCGAATTCTATCTCATCGACCGCGAACGGGCGCCGGGCGGCGCGCCGCTTCCGCCGATCGATCCGGCGAGCGGCCAGCGCGAATGCACGAACTCGGTCTACGGCATCGACGATCTCGACCGCTACGGCGCGTTCCTTACCTCGCTCGGCGAGGCGGCCCAAATGCAGAACATCCCGATGAGCGCGACCAGCAAGGAATACGCGCCCGGCCAGTTCGAGGCCAACCTTCGCCATCAGAAGGAGACGATCCTCGCCGCAGACCACTGCGTGTTCCTCAAGCAGGTCATCAGGGCGGCGGCGAAGGCGAACGGGTTCGATGCGACCTTCATGGCCAAGCCCTATTCCGACCGCGCCGGCACCGGTCTGCACGTCCATGTCAGCGTGCTGGACGAGCAGGGCCGCAACATCTTCGACGACGGCAGCGAGATGGGAAGCGACCGGCTGCGCCACGCCATCGGCGGGATGCAGGCCTTGATGCCGGGTTCGATGGCGCTGTTCGCGCCGTCGCTCAATTCCTATCGCCGCTTCCAGCCGGACATGTTCGCGCCGGTCAACCGCCGCTGGGGCCTGAACAACCGCTCGGTGGGCCTGCGCGTCCCGATGAGCCCCGGGATCGCGCGCCGCGTGGAGCATCGCGTCGCCGGCGCCGACGCCAATCCATACCTGACGCTCGCCGCGGTGCTCGCGGGGCTGCATCTGGGTCTGACGAAGAAGATCGACCCCGGCGCGCCCGCGCAAGGAAACGTCTCGCGCGAGCCGGACTTGGCGCTGCCCTTCTCGCTCGACGCGGCGCTCGAGAAGCTCACGGCGGAATCGGTGATCGGCGATTATCTCGGCCAGGAGACGGTTGCGTTCTATGCCGAGACCAAGCGGCTGGAATACAGACGGTTCCTGAAGATCGTCTCGGCGGCCGAATACGCGTGGTATTTATAAAAAAAGTCGTCATCGCCCGGCTTGTCCGGGCGACCCACGGAAACAAACTCGATCAATAGCGCTTGCGGCCGTGGGTCGCCCGCATAAAGCGGGCGATGACGATTGGGGCAGTTAGGCCTGAGCTTTAGGCAGTCTCAACTCCGTCCGCGTCCCCATTCTCGCCGGCGAGGACAGCGTCAGCGCGCCGCCGGTGCGCCGCGCCAGCGCGACCGCGATGGCGAGGCCCAAGCCTGTGCCGGTCTGCGCGCCCTTGCGGTCGAAGCGGCGGAAGGCGTTGCCGGCGCTCGAGGCTTCCTCGGGACGGAAGCCGGGACCGGTATCGGAGACGCGCAGCCAGATCGCGCCTTCCTCCTCACCGGCCTCGACCCGCACGCTTCCGCCTTCGAGCGTATAGGCGAGCGAGTTGGAAAGAAGGCTCGTGAGGATGCGGCGTACGGCGCTCGGATCGGCGCGCACCATCAAAGGCGCCGACGGTGCGAAGTCGAGCGCGATGCGCCGCGAGAACGCGCGGCCCACCTGCTCGTCGACGCAAGCCTGCGCAAGCTGCGCCGCGTCGAACTGGGCGAGCGCGATCGGATAGCGTCCGGCTTCCAGGTTCGCATATTCGAGGATGTCGCCGACCTTGGCGTGCAGCCCGCGCCCGGCGGCGCCGATGTCGCGCGCGTATTCGATGTATTTCGCGTTGCCGACGGGGCCGAACATGCCGCGCTCGATGATCTCGGAGAAGCCGATCACCGCGTTCAGCGGGGTGCGCAGTTCGTGGCTCATATGGGCGATGAACTCGGCCTTGGAGCGCTGCGCCTCGATCGCGTCGCGCTCGGCCTGGGCGAGGCGCACGAGCAGGCGCTGATCGGCGGACGGCGTCGCGCGCAACGCCTTCACGGCCGAAGACGCGCGCGCGCGGCGCTCGAACTCGGCGACGAAGAGCGAGGCAAGCCACGCGCCGACGACGGCCGGGCCCAGGATCACGAACAGATAGAGCGGCAGCGAGCCGTACCAGGCGGCGAGCGCGCCGTCGTCGTCGGGCGCGATCACGACCGTCGCGGGCCAGCGCCCGACGCTCGCGCGGATGCTGCCTTCGCTGGGTTGTCCCGTCAGCGTCATGCCGCTCGCGGTGACGATGGCGGCGCGGTCGGCGAGCGCGGGCGGGACCAGCGCCCTGGTGTCGAACGACACCGCGATCACGTAGCTGCCATAGGGCGAGATGAGGGTGGCGAGGCTCGCGTCTCCGATCAGCTTGGGCGAGAGGCTTGCTGCCGCGATCACCTCGCGCGGCAGGCGCACGAAGGCGGTCGTGCCGGTAAGCATCGAGATCGCGGTGCCGTCGGGCGCGTAGACCGCGATGTTGTGCACCGAGCCTTGCGCGGCGGCAACCGGCTCGCCGTCGGCGAAGGCGCGCCCGGTCTGCGCCATGCGCTCGAGGCTCGCATCCGCGACCTGGGCGATCTCCTGCACGCGTTGAGTTTCGAAATACCGCGCCTCGCCGAGCGCATGGACGCGCGCGAAGCGCATCTGCAGCGCCGCGGCCGCGGCGAAGCTGCCGCAGATCAGCACGAGCGAGATGACGACGGTGGCGCGCACATGCCGCGAGGCGAACCGGGCGGGTCCTCGCATCGCAAAAGACCAGGTGGCTGCCGACGCAAACGCCATCCCGTCAAACGCCCCAACTGATTCGCGATAACGATTATGCGAATCAGCGAGTCGCTGTCATTAACGAATTCACGCGGCGCCCGTTAACACCTCTAACCTCCCCCTTGTGGGGAGGTCGAAAAATCCGAAGGATTTTTCGGGTGGGGGGACTTTATCAGTCTGCACCTGTCCCCCACCCGACGTGCTCGCTTCGCTCCGCGCGTCGACCTCCCTACAAGGGGGAGGTTAAGTCTTATGGTCAGTCGAGGCCGTCAGCAGTCGATCCGGATCATCCGGTCGGCATCGACGTCATAAAGCATGTTGACCACGCCGTCGCAGCCGGCGTCCCATATCACCGGGAATTTTTCCTCTGGCACGACGTGAACCGGATTCTCGATCTTGCCGTCGATGGCGTCACTTTCCGGGAAGATGGTGAACTCGGCACGCACCATGCGCCGGCCGTTGATCGTCACGCCTGCATAATAGCGGTAGTAGTACTTGCCGCTTGCGGGCGGCGAGCCGTGCCAACGGCCGGCATTGCGGAACGCGAAGTCGAGCTTGGCGAGCGTCTTCTGGCCGGGCTTCCAATGCGGAAAATCGTCGCCCTGCGCGTTCCCCGCAGAGGCGGCGAACGCGGCCAGCACGCAGATCAACGCAATCCTGATCGGCCTCATGAGGTCAGTTTAGCATCCGGCCCGTCTGTCGCGAAGGCGCGTTCCATGGTAGGTTAAAAGCCCAGATCGGAGGCGCTCATGCGCGGGTCGCACATCGTCCGTCACCTGTTCGTCCTGGCGCTCGTCATTTCCCCGGCCGCGGCGGCGGAGGGGCAATCGCAGGCCTGCGCGGCGGCGCCCGTCGCCGAGGGCTGCGGCACCTATGTCTGGCCGGACGGCAGCAGATATGTCGGCGGATTCCACGAGGGCTTTTTCGACGGCCAGGGCGTGCTGAGCTATGCGGACGGCAGCGTGCTCGAATCCCATTTCCGGAAAGGCAGCGTCGACGGCGCGGCGGTCTACACCACGCAGGCCGGCGTCAGGATCGCGGGCCAGATCCAGGACGGCACCAGAGATCCGGCGCGCGCCTATCCGCTGCCGGACTTTCCCTTCTGGCGCGGGGTGTTCGGCAGCGAGGCGAGCATCCAGGTCAGCGTGACGGTCGCAGAGGACGGCCGCATCCTGAGCGCCAAGATCGACACGCCCTCGAAATACGACAGCTTCAACGCGTCCGCCGTCGATACGATCAAGCAATGGGTCTATCGCCCCGCGACGATCGACGGCAAGCCGGTCAAGACGATCGGCGTGATCGTCGTGCGCTTCGCCCAGCCTGGCTCGCCGCTCAGCCGAGCATCTTAGTCGCGACCTCGAACAGGTTCGGCGAGATGCCGGGGAGCTTGAGCGTGGCTTCCAGCTCGCCGCGCATCAGCGCCTGGCGGTCCGCGTCGTAGCGGCGCCACGCCTCGAAGGCAGCGGACATGCGCGATGCGACCTGCGGATTGATGCCGTCCAGCGTGCGGATCGTCTCGCCCACGAGGCGGTAGCCCGAGCCGTCCCTGGCGTGGAAACGCAGATGGTTGCCGGAGAACGCGCCGACCAGCGAGCGCACGCGGTTGGGGTTCTTCACGTCGTAGGCGGGATGCTTCATCAGCGCGCGCACGCGCTCCACCGCGTCGGGCAGCGGCGAATAGGCCTGCAGCCCCATCCATTTGTCGAGCACCAGCGCGTCGTTCCTGAAGCGGTCGTGGAAATGGGCGAACGCCGCGTCGCGCCTGGGCGAGACCATGCGCGTGAGCGCGGAGAGCCCCGCGATCATGTCGGTCATGTTCGTGGCCGAGCGGTAGTGCGCGTCGGACAGCGCAGCCGCGTCCTCGTCGTCGGCGGCGGTGAGATAGCGCAGGAGCACGTTGCGCAGCGCGCGGCGTCCGGCGGAGTCCGCGTCGGGCGAGAACGGCGCCTCGACGCTCAGCTTTTTGTAGAGCGTCTCGATGCGCGCATGATGCGCCTTGGCGACGGCGCGGATCAGTCCGACGCGCGCGGCGTGGATCGCGTCGGGATCCGGCGGAGACATCGCGAGCGCAAGCTCGCTCTCCGACGGCGGCATCAGCATCTGTGCCGCGAACGCGATGTCCTCCTCGGCGCGCGCCAGCACCTCGCCGGCGGCGGTGACATAGACCGGGTCGGCCTGCGCGCCGCGCGCCGCCATGTCCTTGAGCACGTCGGTCGCGAGCGCCTGGCCCGCTTCCCAGCGATTGAACGCGTCGCTGTCGCGCGCCATGAGCTGTGCGTGCGCGCCGCGCGACGTCGGCACCTTGAACACCGCCGGTGCCGAGAAGCCGCGTCCGATGGAGAGAAGGGGCTCCTCCGCGACGTCGACGAAAACGAAGCGCTCCTGCGCGTCGGTCAGCTCCAGCACGCGCTCGTCGGGGCCCTTGGCGTTCTCGCCTTCGAGCGTCAGCGGCAGCGCGCCGCTTTTTCCCACGAAGCCGAGACGCACGGGGACATGCATCGGCTTCTTCGTGGGCTGGCCGGGCGTGGGGCCGAGCGTCTGGGTGAGCGTCAGCGCATAAGTTTTCCTGGCCGCGTCGTACTCGCCCTGGGCTTCGATCTGAGGCGTGCCGGATTGCGCATACCACAGGCGGAACTGCTTGAGGTCGCGCCCGCAAGCGTCCTCGAAGCACTTCACCCAGTCCTCGACGGTCGCGGCTTGTCCGTCGTGGCGCGCGAAATAGAGATCGGTCGCCTTGCGATAGCCTTCCGGGCCTACCAGCGTCTTGAGCATGCCGATGACCTCCGAGCCCTTCTCGTAGACGGTCGCGGTGTAGAAATTGTCGATGGTGATGTAGCTCTGCGGCTGCACCGGATGGGCCAGCGGGCCCGAATCCTCGACGAACTGGCGCATGCGCAGCGCCTTGACGTCCTGGATGCGCGACACGCCGCGCGAACGCATGTCGGCCGAGAAATTCTGGTCGCGGAAGACGGTGAGGCCTTCCTTCAGCGAAAGCTGGAACCAGTCGCGGCAGGTGACGCGGTCGCCGGTCCAGTTGTGGAAATACTCGTGCGCCACGACGCCCTCGATCGCGGCATAGTCGTCGTCGGTGGCGGTCTCAGGGCTCGCGAGCAGCAGCCGGTCGTTGAAGATGTTGAGGCCCTTGTTCTCCATCGCGCCGAAATTGAACGCGCTCACCGCCACGATCATGAAGATGTCGAGATCGTATTCGCAGCCGTATTCCTCCTCGTCCCAGCGCATGGCGCGCTTCAAGGAGTCCATCGCATAGGCGACCTTGTCCTCGTTGCCGTGCTCGACATAGATCGCCAGATCCACCGGCCGTCCCGAGGCGCGCACGAACTTGTCCTTCAAGACGCCGAGGTCGCCCGCGACGAGCGCGAAGAGATAGCAGGGCTTGGGGAACGGGTCGTTCCACACCGCGAAGTGGCGGCCGCCGTCCAGATCGCCGCTCTGGGTCAAATTGCCGTTGGAGAGCAGCACCGGATAATCCCTCTTCGATGCCTCGATGCGCGTGGTGTAGACCGCGAGCACGTCGGGCCGGTCGAGGTAATAGGTTATGCGTCTGAAGCCTTCCGCCTCGCATTGCGTGCAGAAGATGCCCTTCGACACGTAGAGGCCTTCGAGCGCGGTGTTGTTGGCGGGCGAGATCTCGGTGACGATCTCGAGCGTGAATTGGGCCGGGGTAGCTGCGATGGTCAGCGTCTCGTCGTCCTTGGCGTGCGCGACGTCGGCGCCGTCGAGCTTGACCGAGACGAGGGTGAGGTGCTCGCCGTTGAGCACCAGCGGCGCGTCCGCCACGCGCGTCATCTTCATCACCGAGCGCACGCGCGTCTTTTCCGGATCGAGCGCGAAGGTCAGCGAGACCTCGGAGATCCTGTAGGCGGGCGGCTGATAATCCTTGAGCGCAATGCTGCGCGGCTCGTCGGTGCGCATGAAGGGTCCTTTTGGGGCGCGGATCGAAGGCTTGTATACCCTGCCGCGTTCACCGTCGAAAGCGCGGAAATTCGCGCGGTTGCTGGGCGCTTTAACCGCCGGTTCACCATCTTTGCTTGCCAGTAGGGAAATCCTAAAGCCTCAAGCCCATATAGTCGCGCCATGCGCGCTTTCGTGCCCTTTGCTCTTCTCGCGGTTCTCGTCTGCGGCCAAGCCTCCGCCGCCGGTGACGGCTTGCGCCAGGGCGAGACCGAGACGGTCGTGGTGAACGGGCCCGTCTACAACGACTACAGGCTCGGCCCGGGCGACAAGGTGCGCGTGACGGTCTATGACGAGACCGATCTCTCCGGCGAGTTCCAGGTCGACGACACGGGCTTCGTGCGCCTGCCGCTGATCGGCCAGGTCAAGGCGCTCGGCCGCACCGCGCGCCAGCTCGAAGGCGATGTGAGCACGGCGCTGCTCGACGGCTATCTCAAGAACCCGCGCGTCAACGTCGAGGTCACGACTTATCGCCCGTTCTACATCATCGGCCAGGTCAACCGCCCCGGCCAGTATCCCTACACCAGCAACATGAGCGCGCTCGACGCCATCGGCGTCGCGGGCGGCTTCACCGATCACGCCGTCGAGTCCACGGTCCACATCCGCCACCAGGGCGAGGTGAAGGAATACGACCTCGCGCTCGACGAGACCGTGCAGATCCGTCCGGGCGACGTGGTGCGCGTCGATCAGACCGTGTTCTGGGACGTGTCGTCCTGGCTCGCGCCCGCCTCCTCGATCGCGGTCCCGCTGGCGTATGCGCTGAAGCCGTAGTCGCTCAATTTTCCTCCCCCGCTTTGCGGGGGAGGGGGACCGCGAAGCGGTGGAGGGGGCGGCGCCGCCCCCTCCGTCACGCGCTTCGCGCGCGCCACCGCCCCCGCAAAGCGGGGGAGGATGACAGGAGAGCTTGTCTGTCCTATGGAAGCGCCATGACCACCGCCCCCAACGCCGTCGTCAAAGTCGGAAACGTCGAGATCGGCAATGCCTTGCCGCTCGCGATCATCGCGGGGCCGTGCCAGATCGAGAGCCGCGCACACGCGCTCGAGATGGCGCAGGCGCTCAAGGAGATCGCGGCGAAGGCGGGCGTCGGCCTCGTCTACAAGACGAGCTTCGACAAGGCGAACCGCACCAGCAGCGCGGGCCAGCGCGGGCTCGGGCTGCACGCGTCGCTGCCGATCTTCGCGGAGATCCGCGAGAGCCTGGGATTGCCCGTCCTGACCGACGTGCACGAGCGCGAGCAATGCGCGCTTGTGGCCTCGGCGGTGGACGTGCTGCAGATCCCCGCGTTCCTGTCGCGCCAGACCGACCTGATCGTCGCGGCGGCGAAGACGGGCAAGGTCGTCAACGTCAAGAAGGGCCAGTTCCTGGCGCCCTGGGACATGAAGAACGCGATAGACAAGGTGACCGAAAGCGGCAACCCGAACGTCATCGTCACCGAGCGCGGCGCGAGCTTCGGCTACAACACGCTGGTCGTCGACATGACCGCGCTTCCGGAGATGGCCAGGTTCGGCGCGCCGGTGGTGATGGACGCGACGCATGCGGTGCAAAAGCCGGGCGGGCAGGGCACTTCATCCGGCGGAAACCGCGAGATGGCGCCGGTCATCGCGCGCGCCGCCGTCGCCGCCGGGGTCGCGGCGGTCTTCATGGAGACGCATGAGGATCCCGAACGCGCGACCAGGGAAGGCCGCTCCGATGGGCCGAACATGCTCTATCTCAAGACCGTTCCGGAATTGCTGGCGGAACTCGTCGCCATCGACCGCATCGTCAAGAAAAGACCATCATCGCGCGGTTGAATGCGTCCATGAGGACGTTTTCCGCGGGAATGCTGTGCGTGGCGCTGCTGTCGTCGGCGGCGTCGGCGGACGGGGGCGTGACCGTCTCCAGGACGCTGCCCGGCCCCATCGCGCTGAACGGCCAGATCGCGGTCGCCAGTCCCATATTCCGCCCCGTCCCGCGTGCCGCCCATCTCAAGCAGTGCTTCGTCGTCGTCGAGGGGATGACCGCCGCGCGCCCGGTCGGCGCCCAGTACGAGGTTTCCGTCGTATCCACCGGGATGGATGCCCTGCCCAACGATGTCGCCAAGGCGGGAACGCTCAGCTTCTACGACGCCATAGGCACTCCCGCGGCCAAGACCGCGCCGGTCAGCTTCGAGGTTCCGGCCCGCTATTGTCACCACAACGCCTATCTGACGCTCAAACCGGTCGGCGGCTTCAATCCCGAAAGCCGGCCGTCCGTCGCGGCGATCTCGCTCGTCGCACGCTGAGGGTGGTTGCAGAAGAAATCTACCTAATGTAGAATTCCGCCAGAATCGGCTTCGTCTGGAGGGGACAATGACGCATTTCACACGCCGCAAATTCGTTGCTACGGCCACGCTGGCGGGCGCGAGCCTGCCGTTCTCGGGATCGATCTTCGGCGCCGCGCGCGCTGCGGGCGGCTATGTCCGTCCGAACGTCTATTCGGAAAAGGGCATGGCGATGCTCAAGCTCTATGAGAAAGCGGTGGGCGTGATGAAGGGGCGCCACGCAGGCGATCCGACCTCCTACAATTTCCAATGGTACACGCATTGGACGCCCGGCAAGGCGTCCGACAACGTCACCAAGGACAAGATCATCGCCACGCTGCCGCCGTCGCAGCGTCCCGCGGCGCAGGCGATGTGGAACACCTGCCAGGGCCACGGCGCGGAGGCCAAGAAGACCATCTTCTACTTCCTGCCCTGGCACCGCATGGAGCTCTACTATTTCGAGGAGATCGTGCGCGCGGCTTGCGGCGATCCGTCCTTCACGATGCCGTATTGGAACTATCTCGAATCCGAGAAGGAGGGCGTGCTGCCCGCGCCGTTCCGCGATACCGCCGGCCCGCTCTACAATCCCAACCGCCGCCCGCCCGGCCATCCGGGCAAGGGCGTCAACAACGGCGAATGGGTGCCGGATTCGGAAGTCAACTACGACTGCCTGAAGCTCCCCGACTATTACTCGACGGAGGCGACGCCGCCGAATTTCTCGAGCTCCATCAACAACAACCCGCACGGCATCATGCACGATCTGATCGGCAACCCGTATGCGTCCAATCCGCTGGACTACGGCATGTCGTTCATCCCGACCGCGGCGGGCGATCCGATCTTCTTCCTGCATCACTGCAACATCGACCGGTTGTGGGCGAGCTGGAACGAGGCCGGGAACAAGAACCCGGACGACGATCCCAAATGGGCCGACAAGAAGTTCACCTTCGCCAACGCGCAAGGGCACATCGCCGAATACGTCGTCGGCAAGTACACCAACACCGAAAGCCTCGGCTACACCTACGAGCACCTCGAGCCGGTGCCGAAGGTGGTCGCCTCGCTCGCGAAGGCGCCGGCGCCGCGCGCCGCCGCGACCGTCGGCGCGCGCGCCGGCATCAAGCTGGGAGCGAAGGCGATGGTCGTGACGCTCGCGCCGCCTCCGGGCCATGCGATGCTGCGCGACGCGGCACAGGGCGCGCGGACCTATCTGGTGATCGAAGGGCTCAAGGTCGCAAGGCTCCCGGGCGTGCAATACGACATCTATCTCGGTGCGCCGAAGGGTGCGGCGGGCGACGCGCTCAAGCCCTATTACGTCGGCACGCCCAGCTTCTTCGAAGCCGCGGGCATGCCGGGCATGGGGCAGGATTTCAGCTTCGACGTCAGCACGCTCGCCGACACGCTCAAGCAGCAGGGCAACACCGCGCCCCAGGTCACGATCGTCCCCAAGGGCGGCGCTCCGAACAAGGGCTCGAACCCGGAGATCGGCCGCATCTCGCTCGTCAGCCAGTAGGGCGTTCGAATGTGGTAGAGTGTCTTCCGCTTTGGCGGAGGGGTTGTCATGGACCGGCGGAACGTGGAGTTCGCGCTCACGCGGCGCGGCATGCTTGCGGGACTGGCGGTTCTCGCCGCCCGGCCGTCCTGGGCGCTGCCCGCCAATCCCGACGTCATCGTGATCGGCGCGGGGGCGGCGGGCATCGGCGCCGCGCGCAAGCTCGCCGAGCTCAAGCTCTCCTGCGTCGTGGTGGAGGCCGCCGATCGCATCGGCGGACGCGCCTATACCGACACGACGACCTTCGGCATGCCGTTCGACATCGGCTGCGCCTGGATCCACGCCGCCGACCGCAATCCGTTCTACAAGATGGCCGAGGCCGACGGCTTCAAGCTCAAATACCACGACCTCACGCTCAATGAGCTCTACACCATGCGCGCCCGAGCGGATGCAGCCGCGCTCAAGCGCGAGCACGAGGCGGAAGAGGCCATCCACAAGCGCACCGCTGCGATCGCGCGCCGCCGCGACATCCCCGTGAGCCGCGCGGTGCCGCGATGGACGCAGCCCTTCGAGGCGGCGGCGACCTATCTGGGCCCGATGGACATGGCCGTCGACCTGAACAACCTGTCGACTGCCGACTTCGCGCAATCGGCCGATCTCGATCCGAACTATCTCGTCTATGAGGGCTTCGGCACCGTCGTCGCGCGCGCGGGCGCGGAGCTTCCCGTCAAGCTCTCCACGTCGGTGCGCAAGATCGATTGGAGCCGCAAGGGCAATGTCGCGGTCGAGACCGATGCCGGCACGATCAGCGCGCGCGCCGCGATCGTCACGGTGTCGACGGGCGTGCTCGCCGCCGGCTCGATCCGCTTCGATCCCGTGTTGCCGGATTGGAAGCAGGCCGCCATCGGCTGCGTGCCGATGGGCCTGCTCGCCAAGATCCCGATGCTGATCCCGGGCGAGCGTTTCGGCATCAAGCCGTACGACAACGTGCTCGTCGAATATCCCGGCCGTCAGGACATCTATTTCCTCGCCTGGCCGTGGGACAGCGACCTGATGGTCGGCTTCGTCGGCGGCGATTTCGGCTGGCAGCTTTCGGCCGCGGGCGAGGACGCGGCGATCGATTTCGCGAAGGAGCGGCTGGCGCAGACCTTCGGCAGCGACGCGCCGAAGAAGGTGACCAAGGCGCTGCTCACCAAATGGGCGAGCAATCCGCTCACGCGCGGCGCCTATTCGGCCGCGCTGCCGTGCCACTATGTCGAGCGCGAAAGGCTCGGCCGTCCGCTGGCGGACACGGTGTTCTTCGCGGGCGAGGCGCTCGCCGGCCCGCTCATCCAGACCGCCGGCGGCGCGTACCTGTCGGGCGAGGCGACGGCGAAGAGCGTTGCGGCGATGCTCGCGATCGGAAAGATGTAGCTCGCCCCCAACTCGTCATCGCCCGGCTTGTCCGGGCGACCCACGGATACAAACTCGATGGTTGCCGTGGGTCGCCCGCATAAAGCGGGCGATGACGGTGTTGGTGTCTACGCCGCGTTCAGCGCCAGGAAGGTCTGGACGAGGCCGATGATGGTGGTGATCAGGAGGCCGAGCAGCGCGATCCCCGCGACCATAAAGCCGAAGCCGCGCTTCGACGGATCCGCCATGTAGGCGACCGCGTAGATGATGCGGCCCACGATCCACACCAGTCCCAGCGCGCCGGTGATGTACGGGAACATGTGGAAATAGGCGTTGGACAGCCACAGCAGCGGCAGGAACATCACGATGTGCTCGAGCGTGTTCATCTGCACGCGATAGGCGCGGTCGAATTCGGGATGGCCGGTGGTGGCGGGCGCCTTGATGTCGTGCTTGCCGCGCATCCCGCCGACGCGGAAGCCGGTCCAGAAATACATCAGGACCGCGAGAACGGTGACGACAGCGGTGAGCCAGGTCGCGAGCGACGCAATCATGAGAAATCTCCCCTTCGAAAAAGCGGCTCCCGCGAATCGCGCGGGAGCCTTGACCTGGGGAGGACCTTATAGGATTTGGGCCGCTGCCGTTACTGCGGCGTGCCCATCTGGCCGCCGTTCTGGGGATAGCCTTGGCCCTGCTGGCCGGCGTGGCGCGCCTGATGCGCCTCGAGGTGACGCTCGACATGGGCCTTGCGCTCGGGCGAGAGCGCGTTCCACTGGGCGTCGAGATTCTGCAGGTACGCGACGCGCTGGTCGCCCGTCATCGCCTTGATCTTCTGCAGCTCGGTCTTGCGGTAGGCGCGCTTCTGGTCTTTCGCCATGCCGCGCGTCGCGTCGTGAAGCTGGACGCGGAACATCATGAACTCGTCGGGCGAGTTGAACAGCGCGGCCATCTTGCCGTGATGCATCTTGCCTGCGGCCTGCGGCGGAACGCTGACCTGGTCGGCGCTCGGCGCCTGAGCGAGCGCGGCCGTCGACAGGAAGGCCACGGCCGCGGCGGCCATGAGGATGCGGGGGGTAATCATCGTTGGGGGACTCCGTTTTGTTGTGGATTGAACGCGGGGAGAGGCCCCTCTCCGTCGCGCGCCTTGCGGCGGGCGCACGCTGCCTAAAAACAAGAAATTTGGCCGAATTTGTGACGGAGAGGATTGCGGTCCGCCTGCGGCGCGGCGCGGCGCGGTTGCCCGGATTAAAACTCGTTAAGGTAGAGGCTGTGATAGTTCTATATATACTAGAGGAATTGCGGGAAGGAGGGCGTCATGAGCCGCAAATCCCTTTCGCGCCGGGCCGTGCTCGGCGCCACCACCGCGCTGATCCCGTTTCCCGTTTGGTTCGCGGAATACGGCGCCAAGGCCAACCCGCCGCTGGTGCGCTACAGCGCACAGAGCACGCAAGGCGCGGCCATGCTCACCAAGTACAGCACGGGCGTCGCCCAAATGATGGCAAAGACGGCCGGCGATCCGGGCAGCTGGACGTTCCAATGGTTCACCCACGCCGTTCGCGGCGATTCGACGAAGATGTGTCAACTCAGCATGCTGCCGTCGTCGCAGCAGCCGCTGGCATCGGCCATGTGGGATACGTGCCAGGCGCACACGAACTGGACGATGGAAGATTTCTTCCTGCCTTGGCATCGGATGTTCGTCTATTTCTTCGAGCGCATCGTCCGCAAGGCATGCGGCGATGAGACGTTCACGCTGCCTTATTGGGACTATACCGATTCCGCGCAGCGGGCGCTTCCGTCGCCATTCTACACGCCCACCTCCGGCAATCCGCTGTACAGCGCGAACAGGAATCCCGGCATCAACACGGGCACTCCCATCGATCACGGCATTTTCCCGCCCCCGATCAACACCAATCTCGGCGTGATGGTGGAGGGGAGCTACTCTCCAGTCTCGAACCACGGCGGGTTCAACATGGACCTCGATCAGGGTTTGCACGGATCTGTTCACGTCCTCGTCGGCAACAGCAACGGCATGGCGCAGGTTCCGTGGGCGGCCAACGATCCGATTTTTTGGCTGCATCACTGCAACATAGACCGCCTATGGGCGAGTTGGGACCGCTGCGTGGGCACGAACCCGACGTCGTCCTCCTGGCTGAACAAGACGTTTATCTTCGCCGACGAGAACGGGCACCAAGTCGTCGCAACGGTCCAGGATTTCAACGCGATCACGCAGCTCAACTATACCTATGACCGCTTTTATCCCTACAATTTCAGGCAATGCTTCGCGCATGTCATCCAGCGCAACAGCCAGACCATCATGGCCAGCGGCCTGCCCACCGGAAAGTTCGCGCTGTCCGGCAGCAATACGTTCCAGACTCAGCTGACGACACAGGGACAGATATTCTTCAAGAAGGACCTGCGTCGACTGCCGGCCCGCGACGCGGCGCAGCTCGTGATCCGGGGCCTGTACGCGCCTGTGACCCCCGGCGTGCTCTACGCGGTCTATATAGGCCCGTCCGCCCAACAGTTCGTCGGCTATCTGAATTTCTTCAACGCCACGCCGATGCCGGGCATGACGATGAAGGGAAGGAACGACGGCAGATTCTTCAGCTTCGACGTGACCTCGGCCTTGCGGGCCTTGGGACACGTCGCCGACGATCAGCCCTTCCCCGTGACGATATCGCCGGTCGGCACGCCCGACGCGGACGCCACTTATGGTTCGATCCACAGCATCGAACTCGTGGTCATGGAGAAATAGCGCCTGCTGTCGCCGCGGCTTGCGGCATGGTCCGCCTTTGCGCGATTTCCGCCGGCTCGATCCCCGACTTGCCGGGGTCCGCCGCCGTCACGTAAAACCGGCGCGCAGAGGCCGAGGACACCATGACCGCGATCATCGACATCACCGCCCGGGAAATCCTGGATTCCCGGGGCAATCCGACCGTCGAGGTCGACGTCCGGCTCGAGGACGGCTCGTTCGGCCGCGCGGCCGTGCCTTCCGGCGCCTCGACTGGCGCGCATGAGGCGGTCGAGCTGCGCGACGGCGGGAAGCGCTATGGCGGCAAGGGCGTCGAGAAGGCGGTCGCCGCGGTCAATACCGAGATCTTCGACGCGCTCTGCGGCATGGAGGCGCAAGACCAGCCGCGCCTCGACCGCGTGATGTGCACGCTCGACGGCACCAAGGCCAAGAGCCGGCTCGGCGCCAATGCGATCCTGGGCGTGTCGCTGGCGGTGGCGAAGGCGGCGGCGGCGAGCGCGAACCTTCCGCTCTACCGCTATGTCGGCGGCGCGAAAGCCCAGGTGCTGCCCGTGCCGATGATGAACATCATCAATGGTGGGGTGCATGCCGACAATCCGATCGACTTCCAGGAATTCATGATCATGCCGGCGGGTGCGGCCTCGTTCCGCGAAGGCCTGCGCATGGGCGCAGAAGTGTTTCACACATTGAAGAAGCAGCTGGCCGACGCCGGACACAACACCAATGTCGGCGACGAGGGCGGCTTCGCGCCGAACCTCAAAAGCGCCGACGAGGCGCTGGCCTTCATCATGAAGGCGATCGAGAAGACGGGCTACAAGCCGGGCGAGGACGTCTATCTCGCGCTCGACCCGGCCTCGACCGAGTTCTTCAAGAACGGAAAGTACGTGCTCGAAAGCGAGGGCCGCACGCTCGATCCCGCGGCGATGGTGAAAGTGTATGAGGATCTCTGCGCGCGCTATCCCATCATCTCCATCGAGGACGGCATGGCCGAGGACGATTGGGACGGCTGGATCGCGCTCACCAAATCCATCGGGAAAAAGGTGCAGCTCGTCGGCGACGATCTTTTCGTCACCAATACCGAGCGGCTGAAGCAGGGCGTCGCGCGCGGCGCCGCCAACGCGATCCTGATCAAGGTCAACCAGATCGGCACGCTGACCGAGACGCTGGACGCGGTCGAGACCGCGCATCGCGCCGCCTACGCGTGCGTGATGTCCCACCGCTCCGGCGAGACCGAGGACACCACCATCGCCGACCTCGCGGTGGCGACGAATTGCGGGATGATCAAGACCGGCTCGCTCGCGCGCTCGGACCGTCTGGCCAAGTACAACCAGCTCCTGCGCATCGAGGAGATGCTGGGCGACCAGGCGATCTATGCGGGGCGCGGCGTGCTCAAGGCCTGACGCCGCCTTTGCGAAAACTTGTTTTGCCGTCATGGGAAAGTGGGCGCACTGTCCGTGCCCCCCAAAGGATGATCGTCATGACGAACAGGCAGCAAAGCGGCTATGTCACCAGCGAGGATGGCGTCCGGATCTTCTACAAGGACTGGGGCTCGGGTCAGCCGATCGTGTTCAGCCATGGCTGGCCGCTGTCGGGAGACGACTGGGACCCGCAGATGATGTTCTTCCTGCGGCACGGCTATCGCGTGATCGCGCATGATCGCCGCGGTCATGGGCGTTCGTCGCAGACCGACACCGGCAACGACATGGATCACTATGCCGCCGATCTCGCGGCGCTGACCGCACACCTCGATTTGACGGACGCGATCCATGTCGGTCACTCCACCGGCGGCGGCGAAGTCGTGCACTACGTCGCGCGCCATCAGGAGCGTGTCGCCAAAGCCGCCATCATCAGCGCGGTGCCGCCGGTGATGGTGAAGTCGGCAACCAATCCGGAAGGCATCCCGCGCGAAGGCTTCGATCCGTACCGCGAGCAGACCGCTTTCAACCGCCCGCAATTCTATCTCGACGTCCCGTCGGGGCCGTTCTACGGCTTCAATCGTCCGGGCGTGAAGACCAATGCGGGCCTGGTACAGAACTGGTGGCGCCAGGGCATGATGGGCGGCGTCAAGGCGCAGGTCGATTGCGTCAAGGCGTTCTCGGAGACGGACTTCACCGAAGACCTGAAGAAGATCACGGTGCCGGTGCTGGTGATGCACAGCAAGGACGATCAGGTCGTGCCCTATGCCGATTCCGGCCCGAAATCAGCCGCGCTTCTGAAGAACGGCACGCTGAAGGCGTATGAGAACTATCCGCACGGCATGATCACCACGCAGGCCGACGTCATCAACGCCGACCTGCTGGCGTTCTTTCAAGGCTAGATTCGAGAGTTTGAGGGACGTCCGCAGTCGGGCATGACCGCGCGTCGCGCGCGAACAGGTGCCGATTCGTCGACGACGTGAAAATGACGGCGGCTACGCCATTGCGCGTGACTGTGTGCCGGCGCCGTGCTATATAAGCGACATGACGAAGGTGGAAATTCAAGCTCTGCTTGAGCGTGTCCTTGGCTGGCCGCGCGCGATTCAGGAAGAAGCCGCGGAGGCGCTGCTCGGAATCGATGCGATGGGCGGCGCGCCTTATGTGCTCTCGGAAGGCGAACGGCGCGGGGTCGAGCGCGGCCTTGACGACGTGCGCCAAGGCCGGTTCGCTACCGATGAGGAAATGACCGCCTTGTTTGCGCGATATAAACAGTGAGGGTCCGGTACTCTCTGAAGGCCTCAAGGGATTTGGCGGAGATTTTCTCCTATATCGCCGGCGACAATCCCAAAGCCGCGAGCGCGGTCGTCGGGCGGGTCGAAGAGGTGGTCGCGAGACTGGCGCTCTTTCCCGGAAGTGGTCATCTTAGCGACGTTCCCGGCGTGCGCATCGCGCCGCTGATAAGGTTTCCATATTCGGTCTATTACACTGTCGAGTGCGGCGAGCTTCTGGTTTTGCACGTTATGGCGCGCGCTGCCCACCCGCTTTCCAAGAACAGGCACAGCCTTTCGTCCCTGAAGCCGCACAATGGCGACGTGCGCCTTGCGCGAATGTGCGTTGATTCACTGAGAATGTGAAAATGACGGCGGTTGCGTCATTCCGCGTGACGACGCCGCCCGCATCGTGTTATATAAGCGACATGTTGACGAAAGAGATTCAGGCGATCGTGGATCGCATCCGGAACTGGCCGGCGGACAAGCAGCAGCTTGCCTACGACCTTCTGACTTGGATCGAAGCGAAGGACGAGGGCATGGATGACGCCTCGGACCTTACGGAAGAAGATTGGGCCGACCTCGAGGAAGGTTTGGCCGAGGCCGACCGCGGCGAGTTCGTGTCGGAAGAGGAAATGCAGGCGTTTTTCGACAAATATCGCTGATGCGCGTGATCTTCACACCCGGCGCGCTGGCACAACTGAAAGCCATCTACGACCATATCGCTCAGGAGAACGAAACCGCCGCTCATGCGGTGATTGCGCGCGTGGAATATCTCGCGGACCTTTTGGGCGCGAACCCGCGCATGGGATTCAAGCTGCCGCGCAGCCGTCTGCGGCGATTTCCGGTGCGGCCGTATCCCTATCTGCTCTACTTCGAAGTGAGGGAGGGGGCCGTCCGCATTGTCCGTGTTCGCCACGCTCCCCGCTATCGCCCGGCCTTCCACGATCTTCCGCGGCCGTTCGTTTTCTAGAGATGCCTGTGAAGGTTGATCTTCCATGGCCGTCATGACCGCCGCGGGGCGGCCATGACGCCATGGATGAAACCTGCTCGCGAACCGCTCGATGCGCGCGATCAGGTCTTCGGCAGCGACTCCACGAACTGGACGGAAGGCAGTTTGACGCCTTTGCCCTTCTTGGCCTTGCATGTGCCGAGGTTCAGGTTGTTCGTCTCGCCGGTCGTGCCGTCATTGGCCTGGCAGACGGGCGCGGCGAGCGTGCCGTCCGTCAGATCGATGCGCACGGTCAGCTTCGTTCCGGCGTTGAAATTCGCCTGCGAGCCGCCGCCATCGCCGATGATGTTGAACTCCGACCCGGTCCAGCCGGCCGCGAGGAACATGACGCTGTCCTGTCCGGTGACGTTGAAGGCGTGCGTGTCGTCCGTGAAGTTGATCGTGTCGATGCCGCCCGCGACCGCGGTCCCCGAAAGGGTGATCTTGGAGAGGTCGGTGACCGGCTCCTGGGGCACGGTGACGGCGTTGCTGTTCTTCCAGCAATCGTCGCTGAAGGTGTTCCAGCCGCCCGGGCATTTCACGCCCGTGCCGGAGTAGTGGATCAGCCAGTACTGCATGAACGCCGCGTGCTCGCTGGAGGAATAGACGAACTGCTCCCAGCCGAGGCATTGGCTCGGATTGACGGCGCCTGCGCAGGCCTGGTCGTTCGACATGAAGTTCGAGTTGAGCTGGATCGAATAGACGTTGTGCTGGCCGCCGTCGGTTTCGGAGGTCAGGCCCTTGACCTTGGGAAACGATCCGGTCGCGGACGAGGTGAGCGTCGCGGTCACGGCGGCGTAGTCGTTGCCGTCGCCGGTCGTCTGCCCCGAGCCCGCGCCGCTGCGCGGAAGGTAGGGAATGTTCGGCGCCGTCACGCAGGCGACCTGCTTCCACACCGTCAGCGGATACTCCGCCGTGAAGCAGCCTTTGTCCGGCACGGCCGCGTGCGCGATGGCCGCCCGCCAGTTCTGGTGTAGACGCTCCGTGTCCGGTGCAGCCGCCTGGGCGGACGCCATGAGACAGGCGCCGCCGAGGATCCCGGCCGCGATGATTTTCAGTTTCGAATGGGTCGTGCCCACGACGAATGCTCCTCTCATTGTTTGTCCCGAATGGATGCGGACCGGGTGGCCGCGCGGAACGCACGCGCGGTTCGAGGTCTTCTTCTTTTGGCGGCGGTCTCCCAGGGCCAAAACCTGCGATTCATTCGCGATTGAGTCAAGGAAGGGCTCCGCCGGTAGCCTCGATGGGATATGTGCGGATAGGTTCCCGCCGGGCCGAGGAGATGATCTCATGCGGGTTTGGCTTGCTGCAGGGATGCTGGCTTTGTCGGCCGTTTCGGCATCGGCGGACGAATGGCTTCTTCCCACCGTTCGGACGTATTACTCGCAGGATCGTCATGCGCGATTCACGGTCACACCCCGCGATATCTCCAGTCCCCTTCTGTATTTCGACGGCAAGGTGAAGGGTAAGGAACTGGCCGGACAAAAGCCCGGCAGCAGCCAGACCTTCGCACGCGGCGTTCTCGAGAAGGAGGATGGGGCCGGGCACTGGGCCATGGTCTGGGACCATCGTTTGGTGAACGACGTCTCGCCGGTTTCGGCGGTCGTTTCCAACTCCGCCCGTTACGTCGTCACGTTCGACAATTGGCACTCCATGGGTTGGGGCGACGACGTCGTCGTGATCTACGGGCCGAACGCTTCGCTCGTGCGCTCACTGGCCCTGAAGGACATCCTGCCTGCCGACTATGTCTATGCATTGCCGCGCTCGGTAAGCTCGATCTGGTGGAGCGGCGAACACACGATCGCCGAACCGAGCGATACGCTGATCCTCAAGATCGTCATTCCCTCCGACGATGATCGCGAGGACGCCAAGCAATATGCCGATCTTGCGCTGCTCATGCCCAGCGGCCAGGTGCGCCCGGACGCCAAGTGGCCGCAGGCTTTGGCCAAGGCTGCCGGCGTCGCCAAAGCGAAGCGGGCGGCGGAAAAGGCGTGGGATCTTCGGTTCAAATCGCCGCTGACGGCGCCCAAGAATTCTTCGGATGGCGATTGGCACCTCTACCTCGAGGAAGCCTTTTTCCGGCTGGACCCCGATTGGAAAGAAAACTACCCGTGGAAGACGGTCTTGCGCTCGCCGGATGCGAAAGACTATGCGCCCTCGGAGCAATGGGTCCGCGAGGACCTCGACGGAACCGGGGGACTTGGCGGCCCGATCGTGGTGGCGTCGCCGTCGTCGCCGGAGAACCTCATCCGGCTCATGCAAGCCACCGTCCGCGATCTGAAAAAACAAACCCTCAAGGGCGTCCGCGTCTATATCTGCGTTCCCGCGGCCTTTCGGGACCGTGCCGTGAAAGCCTTGGCGCCCACGGGCGCGACCGTCGTCTATCTCGATCCCGCTATTCCCATCCCGCAGCGCAAGGAGCGACTGGAAGAATATCTGAAAGCGCATCGGGAGTAGGCGGGACTCGAATTCTTAACGGCCCGGGATTGTGCTCTTAACGATTCTCCGCTTGACGCGGCGAATCAGTCGGTGATTCGTTCCTTTATGCGAATCAGGCGAAGTGTGACCCGCGTGTTCGCCGCCATGGTGCTGCCGGCGGCGTGCGGCGCAGTCACGGCCTATTTCGGCTATTACGCGATCTGGGGCGAGCGCGGCGTGCTCGCGCTCGAGGACGCGCAGGCCCAGCTCGGCGTGCGCCAGGAGCAGCTTGCGCAGGTCCGCGACCAGCGCCTGCGTCTCCAGCACCGCATCTCTCTGATGAAACCCGGCCAGGTCGACCCCGACCTCGTCGAGGAGCTCGCGCGCAGCGAGCTGATGGACGGCGCGCCGGGCGAGGTCGCCGTGCCGCGGCCCAAGCCGCAGCAGCCTTAAGGATCATTCGCCTCGTCCGCCGTTTGCGGATACCAGGCGTTGCCGTCCCAATATTTGTGGTACAGCGCGTTGTCCGTGCCGCGGATAAAGCAATCGATACGGTCGGATTTTGGAGCAACGCATTTCGGCGGAGAAGCCGGCGAGCCGCCCAGTTCTTCCCATCCGGTCCAATTGGTGCCGTTCCAGCCGATGTGTTGGATGCCGGGCCTCTTGCCGGCAACGAAACAGTCGAGACGGCCCTCCGCGCGGCTCGTGCAGCCGATGTCGCCCGCGAACTCGCCGCCGAGGTCATGCCACTTCGCCCAATTGTTCTTGTCCGCCGCGATGTGGAGCAATTCCCCCTGGCCGCCCAGGGCGAAGCAATCGACGCGGTTTGATGCCCAGGACAGGCATTCCGGGCGCGAGTTGATTTTCTCGCCGCGGTCTTGCCAACCGCCGTTCACCCCGTTCCACGCAAGCTGCCACATCGCGACGTTGGTACCGCGCGCGAAGCAGTCGAAGGGATTGGCGGCGCCGTAGGTGCAGCTCAACCCGCTGGTGACGGTGCCGCCGAGTTCGTCCCACTTCCCCCCCCATGCATTCCCCCGCCGCGCGATATGCGCGACGGAACCGTCGGGCTGCCGCACGAAGCAGTCGATGTTGGTCTCCCGCGAACGCACGCAAGCCGGAGCGCCCACGATCTTGCGACCCAGGGACGTCCACACCACGCGCCCCGAGCCGATCTGGGTGCCGTCGATGAGCGCGCCGGCGCTGTCGGCGGCAAGGCAATCGGTGCGGTCCGCGCTGATCAGACAGACCGGAGCGGAGCTGATGGCTTTCATGTCCCACGGCGAGAAAACGGTATGCTTCCCTTCCACGGAGAGCTTGAACAGCCAGTTGGCACTGGTGACGCCGAAACAGGCGAACTGGCTTTCGCGCTGGTCGCAGCTGATGTCCGAGAAGACGTTGCTGGCCACCTTCTTCCAACGCTCGGAGCTTCTGAAGGACTCCATGTCGCGGGCGCGCAGCTGCCACACCTTGGCAACGTTCTCGGTATCCGTCGTGCCGGTGGGCGAGCCTTCGAATTTCACGTCGGGATTTGAATAGTTCGGCGCCGTGCGCACGCAGACCCGCGGCAGCTCGCAGGGATAGGCCATGATGGTTTTCCATCCATGCTCGGCATCCTGATAGCCATGCCCGAAAGAAAAGGGCCAGTCGCCGGGGTCGTGCTCGACGTCGTGGATTGCGCCCGCGTTGTGGCCGGCTTCATGCGCGAAATCGTGAAAGGCCGCGGCGCAGATCGTCGACAGGACCGCATAGCCCCTCTCGGGCGTCGCCAGGACGGTTCCCCTGCCGCACTCCACCCAATTGTCGACGAACAACACGACGAACGAGGCGTAAGTCGCGGCGCGAAGCTTGGTGACGTCTTCCCTGGCGGACAGGTCCTTGATGATCCGGTCGAAGTCCCGGCCGGACTCGTCGTAGTTGATCTGCACCCGGCCCGCGACGCTGAACTTGATGTCGAGCTGGCTGTTGCGGAAAGCTTCGTTGCCGTCGGCGACTACCAGATCGATCAGCTCATTGATGCCGAAGATCGTCTTCCCGGCGGTCGGCGTGTAGAGGAAAAGGACGGGAATGACGGGACCTCCGTCGCGCGGCGTCGCCGCACGCGGCCCGGGCGGCGCCACTTTGGCCCGCCGGGACGCATCCCGTACCTCGTCGTTGCCGGTGGGCATCCAGCGCCGGTTCACCTCGATGAGCGCCGTCATGCCGCCGCTCGCGGGCGCCAGCTCATAGAGCGCGCCGTCCGGCACATCGATCGTCCCCGTCACCTTGTCGCCATTCATGACGATCAATGCTTGTCCGGCGGGCTGGTTCTTGGCCGCAATCTCGCCGATCCAGAGGACGTTGTGATCTTCGAGCTGTCGCACCTCGCGGCTGCGGATGGCGAGCGTCCGGCCCGGCTCCAGTGTGAAGGTCAGCTCTTTGCCGGCCGCGGCATTCTTCAGCGTCTCGACGTCGACGCGCACCAAAGAGGCGCCGGCGGCGTCCGGCTCGGCCGCGAAGCGCTGCAGCTCCGCCGTCTCGGCCTGCGTCAATCTCTGCGCCGGAGGCTGCAGGACGCTCTGTCCCCAAGCGGGCGTGATCAGCAAGAGCGCCAGCAAACCCGCTATGCGACACCTCGGCATCGTTCCCTCCAACCCAAAGCGAGACGGGAAAATATCGGAACTCCCCCTAAGGTAGCAATCATGCGATGATCGGTGGTTGCGGAACTTGCGCCCCGCGCGTTTCCTGACAAAAGGTCAAAGCTTGCCAAAAGCGGGCGCGCTTGCCACAACCTCGGCATGTCTGCGTCAGACGCGGCTGAATTCCGGGAAATGGAATGAAAAACCCTGAAAGTTCAAAGGGTAACGGCTCCACCGCACCGTCGAATTCGGTGGATCTGAAGGCCTTCTATTCCGACATGCTCATGATCCGCCGCTTCGAGGAGAAGGCGGGCCAGCTTTACGGCATGGGCCTGATCGGCGGCTTCTGCCACCTCTATATCGGCCAGGAGGCGGTGGTCGTCGGCATGCAGGCCGCCAGCCAGTCCGGCGACCAGGTCATCACCGCCTATCGCGACCACGGCCACATGCTCGCCTGCGGCATGGACCCCAAGGGCGTCATGGCCGAGCTCACCGGCCGCCACACCGGCTACTCCAAGGGCAAGGGCGGCTCGATGCACATGTTCAGCGAAGAGAAGAAGTTCTACGGCGGCCACGGCATCGTCGGCGCGCAGATTCCGCTGGGCACCGGGCTCGCCTTCTCCAACAAGTACCGCGGCAACGACTCCGTGACGCTGACCTATTTCGGCGACGGCGCCGCCAACCAGGGCCAGGTCTATGAGAGCTTCAACATGGCCGAGCTGTGGAAGCTGCCCGTCGTCTACATCATCGAGAACAACCAATACGCCATGGGCACGAGCGTCGAGCGCTCCTCCGCCCAGGTCGAGTTCTTCAAGCGCGGCTCGTCCTTCAACATCCCCGGCCGCCAGGTCGACGGCATGGACGTGGAAGCGGTGCACGATGCCGGCCGCGAGGCGATCGAGTGGTGCCGCTCGGGCAAGGGTCCGATCATCCTGGAGATGAAGACCTATCGCTACCGCGGCCATTCGATGTCCGATCCGGCCAAGTACCGCACGCGCGAAGAGGTTCAGGGCGTGCGCGAGAAGCGCGATCCGATCGATCATCTGGGCCAGAAGCTGATCGCGCAGGGGCTCGCGACCGAGGACGACCTCAAGGCCATCGACAAGGACATCCGCGCCGTCGTCAACACCTCCGCCGAGTTCGCGACCGAAAGCCCCGAGCCCGACGCAAGCGAGCTCTACACGGACGTGCTGGCATGACGCAGATATTGATGCCGGCGCTTTCTCCGACCATGGAAGAGGGCAAGCTCGCCAAGTGGCTGGTGAAGGAAGGCGATACGGTCAAGTCGGGCGACATCCTGGCCGAGATCGAGACCGACAAGGCGACGATGGAGTTCGAGGCGGTCGACGAAGGCAAGATCGGCAAGATCCTCGTCCCCGAAGGCACCGAAGGCGTGAAGGTCAACCAGCCCATCGCCGAGCTTGTCGGCGAAGGCGAGACGGCCAAGCCCACCGCCGCTGTGAAATCCGAGACGCCCGCGCCGCAGGTCAAGCGCGAGGTCGCGACGCGGCAGCCCGAGGCGCAGGCCGTGCTCGCCGACCCGGAAGTGCCCGAAGGCACCGAGATGGTGACGCAGACGGTGCGCGAGGCGCTGCGCGACGCGATGGCCGAAGAGATGCGCCGCGACGACACCGTCTTCCTGATGGGCGAGGAGGTCGCGCAGTACCAGGGCGCCTACAAGGTGAGCCAGGGCCTGCTCGAGGAGTTCGGCGCGCGCCGCGTCATCGACACGCCGATCACCGAGCAGGGCTTCGCGGGTCTCGGCGTCGGCGCGGCGTTCGGCGGGCTTCGTCCCATCGTCGAGTTCATGACCTGGAACTTCGCGATGCAGGCGATCGACCAGATCATCAATTCCGCCGCCAAGACGCGCTACATGTCGGGCGGCCAGATGCAGTCGCCCATCGTCTTCCGCGGGCCGAACGGCCCCGCCTCGCGCGTCGGCGCACAGCACAGCCAGGATTATTCCGCGTGGTATGCGAGCGTGCCGGGCATCAAGGTGATCGCGCCTTATTTCGCCGCCGACGCGAAGGGCCTGCTCAAGGCCGCGATCCGCGATCCCAATCCGGTCGTGTTCCTGGAGAACGAGATCGTCTATGGCCGCTCGTTCCCGGTGCCGAAGCTCGACGATTTCGTGCTGCCCATCGGCAAGGCGCGCGTCGTCAGGCCCGGCAAGGACGTGACCATCGTCGCCTATTCGATCTGCGTCGGCCAGATATTGGAAGCGTCGGAGAAGCTCTCCGCCGAAGGCATCGACGCCGAGCTGATCGACCTTCGGTCCTTGCGCCCGCTCGACACCGCGACGGTGCTCCAGTCCGTGCGCAAGACCAACCGCCTCGTCACCGTCGAGCAGGGCTGGCCCGTCTGCTCCATCGGCTCGGAGCTTTGCGCCGTGGTGACGAGCGAAGCCTTCGACTGGCTCGACGCGCCGCCCACCAAGGTCACCGGCAAGGACGTGCCGATGCCCTACGCCGCCAACCTCGAAAAGCTCGCGCTGCCGCATGTCGAAGACATCGTCGCGGCGGCGAAAGCGGTTTGCTATCGGGAATAGGCCATGGCAGCAAAGCAGCTTTCCGTTCCCGCGAGCGCCGACGTGCCGGGCAGCAACGAGGTATTGCGCGCCTTCATTGTCAATGGCGGCCTCCAGGTGGCGTTGGTGCGCGCTTTCGACAAGCCGGATGTCTGGGGGGTGCTTCTCGCCGACATCGCCCGGCACGCGGCGCGGATTTTCTCGCGTGAAGACAAGATCGCGGAGTCCGAAGCGCTCGAGAAGATCTGCGATATGTTCGACGCGGAGATGGCGAGGCCCACGGACTTCGGCACGACCGATGCGCAGCGAAAGAACTGACGTGGCGCACAGGAGCGACAAGACCTGGAATAAGGGTAGCTGCAATCGCGGCGCGGCGGAACTCGCCGTGAATGCCGTCTGTCACCGGTGAGCGCGATGCTGAAGCCGATCACGCCCGGACAGCGCATGGAGGAAGTGCAGACCGAGTTCATCAGGCTCGGCACGGTGGCATGGCTGACGAGCCAGGCGGGCTGCGTCCTGCTCTATATTTTCCGTCACGGCGACTTTCCGCCGTCGTTCTTTCCAATCCTGCTGTTTTCCCTTTTCTGCAGCATAGGCTCAGGCCTCATCGTCGCGCTTTTCTGGGTGCGGCTCGTGCTTTGGCTGAGCCGCGTCGATGCAGCCGACGCCGTGGCCGCGTTCCGGACGCCCAACACCAATCCGCGGCCGGTGGAGCGTTTCCTGGAAGGCTGGTGGGCCAATGAGACCGTGCTCGCCGTCTTGACGGTGGTTTTCCGCGTCGCCTTCTGCGTCGCGCTCTATGAACTTGTCGGCCCGAGCATGGGCTTGCTGTGAGCATGGCGAAGAAGAGCGACAAGACCTGGAAGAAGGGCGGCTGCCATTGCGGCGCGGTGGCGTTCGAGGTGCGCACGCCGTCCGCGGTCGAGCTCGTCGACTGCAATTGCTCGATGTGCGGCAAGACCGGTTATCTGCACCTGATCGTCGCCAAGAAAGACTTCCGGCTGACGCGCGGCGAGGGCTCGATCACCGCCTATACCTTCAACACGGGTGCGGCGAAGCACATGTTCTGCTCGGTGTGCGGGATCAAGTCGTTCTATGTCCCACGCTCGCACCCCGACGGCTACAGCGTGAATTTCCGCTGTCTCGACGACAAGGACTTCGCGTCCGTCTTCACGACCGAATTCGACGGCCGGCATTGGGAGCAGCACGCCGGCGAGCTGGCACGGCTGGAGGAGAACTAGATGAGCGAGGCGGAGATCTCCAACCAGCTGCTCGCGCTGTCCGGCCTGGCGCTGTCGGGGCTGTCGGTGTTCTTCACGCTGTTCTCGGCTTACATCGTTGCGCTCTATTTCTTCCTTCACCAGGCGCCGCTGACCTTGCGCGTCACGGTGTTCATGTTCCTGACGCTCGCCTTCGTCTATCTCGGCTCCTATGCTCGCGACATGGCCTTGCACGCGGAAGGGTTGCACGCCGCGTTGCAGGAGCTTGCGGCCCGTCAACCGCTGAGCGCAGGCGGCCGCGCCTTGCTCGCGCACGATTTGAACGAAAGACTGCGCTGGGCGAACATCGGCGGATTGGCATTGATCTATGTGGCGCTATTCTATGTCACCTTCATCTACCGCTGGAAGGAGCGGCCGCTGTTCGCGATCCATGAGCAGAAGGACGTGACATGAGCACACAGATTCTCATGCCCGCGCTTTCTCCGACGATGGAGGAAGGCAAGCTCGCCAAGTGGCACGTGAAGGAAGGCGATGAGGTCAAGTCGGGCGACATCCTGGCGGAGATCGAGACCGACAAGGCGACGATGGAGTTCGAGGCCGTCGACGAAGGCAGGATCGGCAAGATCCTCGTTCCCGAAGGCACCGAAGGCGTGAAGGTCAACGCGCCGATCGCGACCTTGATCGGCGAGGGCGAGACGGCCGATGCCGCGCCGGACATCTCCTCGGCCATGGCCTCGATCAAGGACGCGGTGACGGCGGAGACGAAAGCGCCGCAAGCTCCGAAACAAGCTGCCGCGCCGACGCCGGCCGAGCCAAAGCCCGCTGCGCCGAAGGCTGAAGGCGAACGCGTCTTCGCCTCGCCGCTCGCGCGCCGGATCGCGCAGCAGAAGGGTATCGATATCGCGAGGCTTTCCGGCTCCGGGCCGCGCGGGCGCATCGTCAAGGCCGACGTCGAAGCCGCGAAGGCGCCCGTGGAGTCGGCGGTGAAGGCGGCGTCTGCAGCCAAAGCGCCCGAGGCGCCGCGCGCGGAAGCCTCGCCGTTCATCGCCGGCGTCGCGCCGCTGCCCGACGCGCGCGCCTTCTTCAAGAAGGAAGACTATGACGAGATCCCGCACGATTCGATGCGCAAGGCCATCGCGCGGCGGCTGACCTCGTCCAAGACGCTGATCCCGCACTTCTACCTCACCGTCGATTGCCGCATCGACAACCTGCTCGCGACGCGCGCGCGGCTGAACGAGGCCGGTGCCAAGGGCGGCTTCAAGCTCTCGGTCAACGATTTCGTGGTGAAGGCGTCGGCGCTGGCGCTGATGCGCGTGCCGGAAGTGAACGCGAGCTGGACCGACACCGCGATCCTGCGCCACAGGCACGCCGATGTCGGCGTTGCGGTCGCGCTCGATTTCGGTCTGATCACGCCCATCGTCTTCCGCGCGGAAGAGAAGGGGCTCGCGGTCATCTCAAACGAGATCAAGTCGCTCGCCGAGCGCGCGCGGACCAAGAAGCTCAAGCCGCAGGAGTTCGAGGGCGGCGGCTTCGCGGTCTCCAATCTCGGCATGTTCGGGATCAAGCAGTTCACCGGCGTGATCAACCCGCCGCATGCCGCGATCCTGGCCGTGGGCGCGGGCGAGGCGCGCGCGATCGTGAGGGACGGCAAGGTCGAGGCCGCGACGATGATGACGGTCACCATGTCCTGCGACCACCGCGTCGTCGACGGCGCCACCGGCGCACGCTTCCTCGAGGCCTTCAAGCAATTCATCGAAGAACCGGCCGCGATGCTGCTATAGTGGCGCGGCCCCTCATCCTTCGACAAGCTCAGGATGTGGGAATGTGAGAGGCTAGCTCCGACCCTCACCCTGAGCCTGTCGAAGGGTGAGCTTGTCGAAGGATGAAGGCGGGGCACATTCGGCAATGAGCGATCTGGAAGCCATTCTCGAGACCAGCGGGGCTGCGGCGGTGGAGATCGCGGCGACGGCGATGGCCGAGCGCGGGCATCAAGTCCATCCCTGTCCCAATTGCACCAAGCCGATGATCGGCGCCTATTGCGCCGTCTGCGGCCAGGAGCGCGACACCCACCGCCGCTCGGTCTGGGGGCTCGTCAAGGTCCTGGTCGAGGACATCATCAGCTTCGACAGCCGCATCATGCGCACCGGCTGGGCGCTGGTGACCAGGCCCGGCGAGCTCGCCAGCGCCTTCCGCGAAGGCCGCACGCAGCGCTACCTGCCGGCGCTCAGGCTCTATCTCTTCGTCTCGCTGATCTTCTTCCTGGTCCTCGGCGTCACCAACATCGCGATCATGCAGCTCGTCGTCTTCGCGACGCCGGTCAAGGTGACCTGGATCAACGGCAAGCCTTACGTCCCCAATCCGGCTTACGATCCGGACGATCCCGATACGCATTTCATGCCCAGATACATGCCGATGTCGAAGGACAGGGCATCGCAGCCCGGCGGGCATTTCGAATATGCGACGAAGGTCTATTTCTTCGCGCCCATCGGCGCCTATCACGTGAACCTGTCTCCCGAAGCGCGCGCCCGTCTCGGCAAGGCGAATTTCGAGATCACCGACGACAAAGAGTTGAAGAAGAAAAACGTCGACCCCGCGAAGGTCAAAGAGGCGCAGGCGATAAAAAGCTGGGTCGAGCGACACGTCTTCGACGGGCTGCAGCGGCTGGCCGCCGACCCTGCCGCGCTGAACGGGGAGCTCACGACCTGGATCCCGCGCGTGCTGTTCCTGCTGCTGCCGCTCTATGCGCTGCTGCTCGAGCTGTTCTATATCCGCAAGCGCAAGCAGTTCTATTACGTCGATCACCTGATCTTCTCGCTCACCATCCACACCTTCGGCTTCGTGCTGCTGATGCTGGCGGCGGCCGCGGCGCAGTTCCTGCCGGGCGGCGTCGTCGCCTGGGGCACGCTCGCAGTCGGCGGCGTCTATGCGTTGATCGCGACGCGGAACTTCTATCGCCAGAACTGGTTCTGGACGGTGGTGAAGTTTGCGGCCGTGTCCTTCTTCTATGTCTGCTTCTGCGTGCTGCCCGCGCTCGGCGCGGTGATCGCGCTGAGCTTCCTGAACGTCTGAGGTCGAACGATGGCCGAGAGTTTCGATTTCCTGGTGATCGGCGGCGGGCCGGGCGGCTATGTCTGCGCCATCCGCGCCGCCCAGCTGGGCATGAAGACCGCGGTCGTCGAGCGCGACAAGCTCGGCGGCATCTGCCTCAACTGGGGCTGCATCCCGACCAAGGCGCTGCTGCGCTCGTCGGAGATCTTCCATCTGATGCACCGGTTGGGCGAGTTCGGCTTCTCGGCCGACAATCTGAAATTCGACATCGCCAAGATCGTCGAGCGCTCGCGCAAAGTGTCTCAGCAGCTTTCGAACGGCGTCGGCTTCCTGATGAAGAAGCACAAGATCACCGTCATTTCCGGCGAGGCGAAGCTCGCCGGCGCCGGAAAAGTCGCGATCGGCGACAAGGAATACGCGGCCAAGAACATCGTGCTCGCGACCGGTGCGCGCGCCCGCACGATGCCGGGTCTCGAGCCCGACGGGAAACTGATCTGGACCTATCGCGAGGCGATGGTGCCGGCCTCGTTCCCCAAATCGCTGCTCGTCGTCGGTTCGGGCGCGATCGGCATCGAGTTCGCGAGCTTCTACCGCACGCTCGGCGCCGAGGTGACGGTCGTCGAGATCCTCGACCGCGTGCTGCCGGTCGAGGACGAGGAGATCTCCGCCTTCGCCGCCAAGGCCTTCGCCAAGCAGGGCATGAAGATCAGGACCGCGACCAGCGTCGAGAAGCTCGTGAAAGGCGCCGACAACGTCAGCGCGACGCTCAAGACCAAGGACGGCAAGACCGAGACGCTGACCGTCGACCGCGTCATCCTGGCGATGGGGATCGTGGGCAACGTCGAAGGCCTCGAGAACACCGGCGTGAAGATCGAGAAGACCCATGTCGTCACCGATCAATGGGGTGCCACGGGCGTGCCGGGGCTGTGGGCGATCGGCGATCTCGTCGGCGCGCCCTGGCTCGCTCACAAGGCGATGCATGAAGGCGTGATCGTCGCCGAGCGGGTCGCGGGCGTGAAAGGCGTGCACCCGCTCGACCCATCGAAGGTGCCGGGCTGCACCTATTGCTGGCCGCAGGTCGCTTCGGTCGGGATGACCGAAGCCAAGGCGAAGGCGTCGGGGCGCAAGATCAAGGTCGGACGCTTTCCATTTATCGGCAATGGAAAGGCCATCGCGCTGGGCGAGGCGGACGGTTTGGTTAAGACCGTGTTCGACGCCGAGACGGGCGAGCTCCTGGGCGCGCATATGGTGGGCGCCGAGGTGACGGAGCTGATCCAGGGCTACGCGGTCGCGCGCGCGGGCGAGCTGACCGACGAGGACCTCGCGCATACGATCTTCCCGCATCCCACGCTGTCGGAGATGATGCACGAGGCCGTCCTCGATGCTGACAAGAAGGCTTTGCACATATAGGATGCCGCGGCTGGTAGAGGGGGCATTCATGATCAAGAAAGCGGCGGCTCTCACTGCCGCATTGCTGATTGCCTGCACGCATTCGGCATTCGCCAAGAAAATATCCATCAGCTACGACGGCACTTGCGAGTCGGCGGCATTCGAGGTCGACAAGACGTTCGACCTGCAAGGCGAGGGGAATGTCTGGTCCTATAACGGCAAGGGCACGGGGCTTTGTGCGAATTTCTTCGGCTTGGGATCCAAGGTGAAGGCGAAGTATTTCGACATCAACGGGAGCTGGCTGCTCTTTTCCGTGCAGAGTACCGATGCCGGGTTGAGCGGCTACCAGTATATGATCGCGATCCAATATCCCATCGCGACCGGCGGCTTGTACATCGAAAACCTGGTCAAGTCGGATTTCTCGACCCAGGTCGTGACGTCCGGCACCTATACGGTCACTTCGGGACCGTGATTGTTCGCGAGGGGCGATGACGATGAGAACCGTGCTCAGCATCCTGATTGTGGTCCTGGCGATCCCGCTTGCGACCTTTGCCGTGCTCTGGCTGCGCGACGGCAAGGTCCTGGTCGTCCACAACACCGGCACCGCGAGCTTCGAGGTCACCGGGCGCACCGAAAACGGCCCGTATGTGGAATATACCGACAAGCGCGTCGTGCCGGCGGGCAAATGGGACTGGATGATCTTCTTCCCGAAGATGCAGGGCGCGATGCATCTGCGCTGCATCGACGGCGGCGGGCTGTCGACGCTCCAGCTCGGCCCCGACGCGCCGACGCGGTTCCTCTACTCGAACGTGACGCTGCAAGGCTGCGGCCGCGTCGAGCACAAGAGCGGGTTCACGCTGTAGGGAGAAGGTGACGGTTCGATTTTTCGCGCGATTATTTTTTGGATAGGGTGAACGCGGAATCGCTTTCTTATATTTACCATCATTGGTAGAACTGCCATAATGGCACGGCACCTTGGGGGGCGCCCATGAAACCGACAAGTCCGTTTTTAAGTTCAATTTTGCTGGCGCTTTGCTTGTGCGGTTGCGGCACGGCAACCCCATCTTATCATGAGTTCTACGATACCAGCGACAGTGATGTCCTGGTACAGGCGATTATCGGCCACGCACAATGCGAAGTAAGAGAAGCCGTTCAGTACTTATATCTGGATGACATCGATGCGGCTGTGGAAACAGCGAAGATTACGCATAAGACGGAAATCCCGAAGCTGGATTGGCTCAAGGGCTGGGATGCTCAAATCACGCTTGTGATGACGGTTGACGAAAAGACTGCGCTCAATCCTAGCGTGGCGCTCACGCCGCCGCTCGAATCTGCCGTGACCAAGTTCGCCGACAAAGCGACGACTACTACGGTCCAAACTCAATCCTTTGGAATTGGTGTAACGGGGTCCGTCGACGCTACGAGAAAAGGTACGGTGTCTTGGCTCGTCAATTTCAGCGACTTGACGACGCCGGAAGCGTTGCAAGCGGCACGCGTCAGGCGTGACCAAGCTTACGATCTCGCCCGGCAAACGCATTCTAAGACGATTCAGTCGTCTTGCGGATCGGGCAAATTCATCCAAGGCGACCTTCAGATTCGTGACTGGTTGTACAGCTCGCTGTTGCAAGCCGTCGTCACCAGAAGCGGAGATAAAGACTTTTCGCAAGAGCTTTCAGCCGAGGCGGCTGCTGCGAAAAAAGACGTTCTCCAAGATGAGATCACTTTCGTCGTACTCTATGGAGGCAATGCCAATCCGGTTTGGAAGCTTCTACGTGTTTCGGCGGATTCGGCAACTACGCCCCTTGTCGGCGTGCAAAGAACGCGTACCGAGGATCTCCTGGTGACGATGGGCCCAGCGGCCCCGCTGGGACTGAGCCCGGCCGCCCAAAACCAGGAGCTCGCCGGCTTGATCGGCATCGCCGTCGCCAACGCCATTCGCAACACGCAATAGGATTGAAAACAGCTAACTGGGGAGGGGTACATGGCGAAAACCTCTAAACGCAAAGCGGGCGGCGCGCTCCGCGTAAAGTCCATGCCGAATGTCAAGATTCCGCGCACCTACAAAGCAGCCAAATCCCTGGGGTATGAGGCGGCAGATGTCGCATTCGACGATCTCAGCAAGCAGCACAAGGCCAGCTTCATGCAGTTTGACGGCGGGGGACCTGGGGCGTTCTGCGGATTGGGACCGAGCTCAGATCCCAATTATTGGCTCGTCTGTTACAAGGATGCGAGCGGCAACTGCCAATGGGTTCATGTGCCGCGAGGGGCCGCGCTTCAATCTCACAGCTAGGTTTGGGGAGAAATTCGCCGAACTTCGAAAGCTTTTCTAATTCGACGACAGCAGACGTTTGACGTCCTCGGTGATGCCGGCGATGTTGCCGGTGTCGGTGGTGACGAGGCGCGCGGCGCCGGCGCGGTCGAAGAAGAAGACCGAGTTCGAATGCATCACCGTATAGGGATGCCCGGGCGTGTCCTTGGTCACCTTGTACATCACGCGGTAGCGCCGCGTCAGCGCGAGCAATCCGTTGGGCGGGCCGCTGAGCCCCTCGACCTGCTTGGCGAAGCCATGGACGTACTGGGCGAGCACGGGCTGGGTGTCGCGGTCGGGATCGACGGTCACGAACAGGACCGCGACGTCGTAGGCCTGGGTGTCGAGCTTGTCGAGGACGGCCGACAGGTTGGCCAGCGTCGTCGGGCACAGATCGGGGCAGTGGGTATAGCCGAAATAGAGGATGACGACGCGGCCGCGATAGTTCTGCTCGCTCACGATCTCGGCGTCGTTGGCGCGCTGCATGCGGAACTGGAGCTTGGGCATGGAGCCGGTGATGTCGGTCGCGTGCCAGGGCTTGTCGCTGCCGCCGCACGCGGCCAGCCACGCGCAAAGCGCCAGCGCCCCAAGCCTCGCGAGCCAAATCCTCATGGCCTGACCGCATAGCACAGCCCGGCGCAAAGCGGGAATCTGTGACCAATCGCCTCTGGCTGGCGAAAGCGGGCGGGGCCATTGTCGCGCCCCATGACGGCCGTCCCGCGCTCCTGGCTCGCTTACGCGCTGCTCCTGATGGGCGGCGCGGCCGTCTATGTGCTGTGCCGGTACTATCCCGCCGGTCTGCCGTTCTGGATGCCGTGGGAGTTCTCATGGCCCACTTTCCTCACGACCTTCCTGGTGCTCGGCTGGTTCGCCCGGGGACTCGCCAAGGTCGAAGAGCGGCCGGCCGCATGGCGCATCGCCTGCTTCGTGCTCGGCGTGGCGATGGACTATGCGGTGCTGCAGACGCATATCGACTATTACGCCCAGCACATGTTCTTCGTGCATCGCGCGGCGCACTTCGTGCTGCATCACCTGGGCGCGTTCCTGATCGCGCTCGGGGCGGCGGGCCCTGCGATCCGCGCCGGGATGCCGCCCTTCCTCGTGCCGGTGCTGGATGCCAAGCCGGTGCGCGGCGCGATGGATGTCATGCAGCACCCGGCGGTGGCGCCGGTGCTGTTCGTGGGGCTGCTCTATTTCTGGCTGATCCCGCAGATCCACACCCGCGTGATGCTCGACGCCGACCTCTACGACCTGATGAACTGGACGATGGCGCTGAACGGCATCGCGTTCTGGTCGCTGGTCCTGGATCCCAGGCCGAAGCCGCCGGCGCGGCTCTCCAGCCTGATGCGCGCTCTGATGATCCTGCTGATCGAATTGCCGCAGATGGTGCTGGGCGCCATTTTGTCGCTGTCGATGACCGACTATTATCCGGTCTACACGATCTGCGGCCGGATTTTCGACATGACCGCGCTCAACGATCAGCACTATGGCGGCCTGATCGTGTGGCTGCCGGGAACGCTCACGAGCTTCGCCGCGATGATCGTGGTGCTGGTCGTGTTGCGCATCAACGAGGAAAGGGCGGAACTTGCGCGTCAAGCTTCTTGAGATCGCCGTCGTGGCGCTTCTTTTCCCCGCTTGCGCGGTCGCAGGTCCCGTGCAGGTGAGCGACGCGTGGATGCGCGCGCTGCCGGCGGGCCTGCCGGCGGCGGGCTACTTCACGCTTCACAACAATTCGTCCAAGGAGGTTGTGCTCACGAGCGCCGCGAGCGCCGCCTGCGGCATGCTGATGCTGCACAAGAGCAGCGAAGAGGGCGGCATGGGCAGCATGCAGGACGTGAGCAGCGTCGCGGTGCCCGCGGGCGGCACGGTCAAGTTCGCGCCGGGCGGCTATCACCTGATGTGCATGAACCCCACAGCCGCGCTCAAGCCCGGCGCCGGCGTCACCGTCACGCTCGGCTTCTCGGATGGCAGCAGGAGCGAGGTGCCCTTCGCGGTGAAGAACGCGCAGGGGAAGTAACTTCCCCAAATCGTCATCGCCCGCTTTATGCGGGCGACCCACGGCCGCAAGGGATGCTCATCGAGCTCAGGTCCGTGGGTCGCCCGGACAAGCCGGGCGATGACGGTGGTGGGTTGGAGCGCCTCAATACTCGAACAGCTCGTGCAGCAGCCATTCGCGCTCGTCGAGCTGGGCCTGGATCTTGCGGCCGAGCCTCAGATCGGTCTGGAACGCGTCGATGCGGTCGGAGGTGTTGAGCTTCGGCGCCTCGCGGATGTGCTTGATCGCGCCGTCGATGTCGCGGATCGCGTGGCGCAGCCTGGTCGTGATCAGCTCCTCGAGATCGTCGGCGAACTTTTCGTGATGGACGGTGAAATCGACGACGTTGGTCTTCTCGTAAGCCGCGCGCACGTCGTCCTGGGTCTCGCATTCGGCCAGCGTCTCCAGCGGCGTGCGCATCGCCAGCTCGAGATAGCGATAGGTCTGGAAGCCGATCAGCTCGCGGATCTTGTCGTTCGCGTCGTCGCCGTACTCGTCGTCGAGCATGTGGGAGACGTCCGGCTGGAGCACGAATTTCAGCCAGACGCGGAAGCCTTCCCAGGTCGAATCGTAGAGGTCGCCGTGGCCGCGCTTGCGCAGGCGCCGCGCCAGCCCCCCCATGCCCGCGCAGCCATGGGAATAGAGCGAGATGTACTGGTCGAGCGGATTGCGCACGGTGATGAAGTAGAACTTCCTCGGATCGTAGCGGTTCTCGACCCGCGCGTGCTTTTTGTACTTCATCACCTCTTCGGTGCAGAACTCGGTCAGCAGGTGCGACACGAAGGTCGAACCGGTCTTCTGCACGTCGAGGAATACGAACGTCTCAAACTCGTGCATGGGAACTCACAAACCGTAGAGTGATGGCCACTTCGCCGCGTGTCCCCCGAACCGCGCCGCGGCGGCGCGCATCTCGTCCTTGAAGAAATCGGCGATCTCGGCCTTGATGTCGTCGCTCATCTCGAGCTTCTGGGCCTTGGCCTTGCGGTTGCTCGCCGGATTGATCTCGCCGCTCGCCTTGCCGGGATCGGCGCCGAGATATTCCAGGATCGCCTTGCGCGTCTCGTGCGGGGCGCCCGCGATGTCGTCGAAGAAGAAGTGCCGGAAGCTGGTCTTGGGCGCGAGCCGGTCCCAGCGCTCCACGACGCGGGCGGGGAAGCCGACCTTCTGGAACGGCTTGTACTCCTCGAGGAACTCGCGGAACTTCTTGGGCTGGTTGAGCAGATCGCGGTCGAATTTCTCGCGGCGGTTGGCCATCGAGATCTGCGACCATAGCCGCGTCACGGGATCGCGCACGAGATAGAAGACCTTCACGTCCGGGAATTTCTGCGCGACCTCGGCGATCAGTTCGTCGCGCATGCCGCTGTAGCCCGGCGTTATGTCGCCCGAGAGCAGCGGGCCCTTGAAGCGGAACAGCTTGCCGTAGCTTTCCAAGTTGACCGGATTGCCGCCCATCGCGACCGCTTCGCTCAGGAATTCGATGTCGCGCTCGTCCCAGGGGCGGCGGAACATCGGCTGTCCGCCGCGGCCTTTCTTTTTCTTCTTCATCTTGTTCGCGCGCTTCAGCTTGTTCCGGGCGTTGCCGAATTTCGGCGTCTCGCGGTCGAGATAATGCAGCTCCTTGATCGGAGGCATCCAGAAATCGGGATGGTATTGGAGCTGGTCATAGGCCCAGCCCGTGCCGGCCTTCTGCATGCCGATGCATATGAAATCGGGCCCGACTGGCAGGGACATGATCGACTTGCTCTCCTAAGCGGCCGGCCTTCGGCGGGCTCGATGCCGCACCGATGCGCAGTTGTAAAGTGTGTAATGTCCGGCCAAGGCCTTCAGACATGACGGGGTTTGCCCGCACTGCGGACCGGTCGTCCGCCTCCCCGCGGGCGGGGCGACCTTACAAGGGGCAATGGGGGCCGGTCGAGGGGTGCGCGCTTGCTTGACCCCCTTGATTTGCCATGAAATATTCCCGCGCCCTAAAAAATCCGTCACCTCGTTCCAGACGCAAACCGGGAGTTCGACCACCATGTCCGCCAGCGGCGCCCCCAGCACCGAGACCGGCCGCGCCGCGAAACGAGCGCGCCGCAAAGCCCAGTTGGTAAACCAGGGCGTCGACGTCGCCGAGCTCGAGAAGCGCGTCCATGTCGCCGAGCTGCGGGCCCGCGAGGTGGAGGCCGAGGTGCGCTATCTGCTGGCGTCCCAGCAGCGGCGCGACATGAAATCCGGAAAACGCGACAAGGGCGGCAAGAACAAGAACACGAAGAAAAAGGGCGGCGACAGGGAGCAGGACTGATCCTTTTCGCGTGTACGTTGCTCCGTAGCCGGATATCTCTGCGCGGGCCGCGCCCGGCCCGCCCTGCGGTGGCAATCGTATTGTCGATGACCTAGATTGGCGTTCACCTTTTCACCCCATTTGCGAGCGCGCTGATGACTTCCGCAGACGGCACCACGGGCAAAGAGGACGCGGCCGACGACCTGGAGCGTCCGCAGACCGCGGCCGAACGCCGCGAGGCCCGACAGGCGGCGGCGAAGGCCAGGGCGGCGGTCTCGGGCTTCATCTCGCTCGCCGACCAGCATCGCGACGCGCGCGATTGGGAAGGGGCGCGGGCGGGCTATGAGGAAGTGCTCGCGATCGATCCCAACCTCCAGCACATCTGGATCCAGCTCGGCCACGCGCGCAAGGAGAGCGGCGATCTCGCCGCCGCGGAACTCGCCTATCGCGAGGCGCTCAGGCTCAAGCCCGAGGACGCCGACGGGCATCTCCAGCTCGGCCATCTCTTCAAGGTGCGCGGCCAGCCGGCGATGGCGATCGAGTTCTACAGCCGCGCCGCCGAGCTCGACCCGGAAAACGGCGACGTCCAGGCCGAGCTGACCCGCATGCGCGGCCGGGCCGACATCAAGCCCGGGCCGGGATCCGCGACACCGTCGCGCGGTGGGCCGGCGATGGCGCGCCGTCAGCCGCGCGCCGCCAAGCCGTCGGACGGCAAGACGCTCGAGATCGTCTTCGACGTCAGCGACCTGATGCACTATTTCCGCAACGCGCGGCTGCCGACCGGCATCCAGCGCGTGCAGATGGAAGTGATCCGCACCGCCACCGAAGCGGCGGGCGAGGGCGTGGCGTTCTCGATCGTCTGCTTCACCAGGGAGACCGATTTCTGGGTCGAGATCCCGCCGTCGCTGTTCCGCACGCTGTGCAAGCAGGCGGTCGTGGGCGGCGACCACGAGGCGCCGGAATGGCGCAGCCTGCTCGCGCAGCTCGATGCGGTGCTCTACGGCAAGCAGTATTACGCGTTCGCGCGCGGCGCGGTGCTGCTCAATCTCGGCACGTCGTGGTGGCTGCAGAACTATTTCCTCAACGTGCGCCTGGCCAAGGCGCTCTACGGCATCAAATACGTGCCCTTTGTGCACGATTTCATCCCGGTGATGGCGCCCGAGCATTGCGTGGCCGAGCTCAGGCAGGACTTCATCAGCTGGGCCATCGGCGCCTTCGATCACGCCGATTTCTTCCTGGTGAACTCGAAAGCGACGCTCGCCGACCTCAACACGGTGTGCAAGAAGCTCGGCTACAAGCCGCGCGACGCCGCGGTGGTGACGCTCGACGCCGATTTCCGCAAGACCCTGCCTGCGGACGCCTGGGACGAGGTCGGAGAGCCGGCCGACTTCCTGAATTCGCTGGGGCTGGAGAAGGGCAATTACGTGCTCTTCGTCTCCACCATCGAATCGCGCAAGAACCACATCGCGGCGTTCTCGGTGTGGCTCAAGCTCATCAAGAAGCGCGGCATCAGGAACGTCCCCAAGCTCGTCTGCGTCGGCAACAAGGGCTGGCTCAACGACGCGGCCTACGCCAAGCTCAACGCGAGCGATCTTCTGCTCGAGCATGTTCTGATGCTCTCGAAGATCTCCGACGCGGCGCTCGCGGTGCTCTACGAGAACTGCGTCTGCACGCTCTATCCGAGCTCCTATGAGGGCTGGGGCCTGCCGGTCACCGAGGCGCTGTGCTACGGCCGGGTGCCGATCGTCTCCAACGTCTCGTCGCTGCCCGAAGCCGGCGGCTCGTTCGCCGAGTACTTCGACGTCGAATCCGAGAAGGATCTGCTGGATGCGGTCGAGCGCGTCGTCTACGACGAGAAATACCGCACGCGCCGCGAGCAGAAGATCCAGGCCGAGTTCCGTCCCCGGCCCTGGGCGTCGATCAGTTCGCAGATCGTGGGGCAATTGCGCGACTGGGCGAAGGCGCATGCGAACGATCCCGTGCCGCAGCAATCCGCTGCCACGCACGGCATCTGGCCGGTCGAGGCGGGGCTGGGCCTGCTTCACACGCTTGCCAGCAACACGAGCTCTTCGCTCTGGGCGGGGCTGAAGAGCGGCGAGATCTATCGCAACGGCAACAACTGGTGGTGGCCGGAGCGCTGGGGCAGCTGGGTCAAGGGCGTGGGACCGGCACAGATCGCGCTCCTGCTCAAGGATGTCGCGGGCAGCAGCATCGAGATCTATGTGGGCCTCAGAGGCATCCAGGGCGCCCCTTGCGTGGCCACCGTCAAGAGCGAGGGCGCGAACAACGCCGTCGTGCCGCTCACCGCGGAGCAGGACAGGGTCACGACCTTGAGCCTGCCCGCGCAGCAGGGCGCCGACCGGCTCGTCGTCATCTCGGTGGGCAGCGACGTGGCGTCCGACTTCCGCACCTCCAGCGGCGGCAGGGATTTCAGGACCTGCGGCGTCGGCGTGCGCTGGGTCTATGCCTGCCGCAGCGACGACATGCTCGCGCGGCTCAAGATCGTGGAAGCGGTCGCGTTCAACGATTTCGAGCGGCTGAAACGCCAGCCCTCGAACCAGGATTTCTTCCTGCACACGTAAGGGTGCGTCGGCTCGTCCATGCTCGTCATCTGCTACGGAATAGCCAAGTCGGGGAGCACGCTGGCGTTCGAGCTCGTCAAAGGCGTGCTCGAGAGCGCGGGCCACAGCCAGAAGAAGCTCAAAGGCGCGCCCGGCATCAAGCCGCGCGGCCGCGGCAATCATCTTCAGAGCGTGGAGAAGGCCGATCTCGCCGCCCTCATCGACGCGGTCGGACCGGACAGGATCGTCGCCGCGAAGACGCACAAGACCTTCGACGACGCGGTGTTCACCTGGATGGAAGAACAGCAGCGCCGGCGGCGCCTGCAGGTCATAGCCTCGTACCGCGATCCGCGCGACATATGCTTGTCGCTGCTCGACCACGGCGTGAAATCGCGCGACGCCGGCCGGAAAGGCTTCTCGCACATCAAGGACCTCGACGACGCGGAGCACGTCGTGTCCCGCGCGATCGGGAAATTCGCCAAATGGGGCGCTCTCGAGGGCACGCTGCGCCTTTATTTCGAGACCGTCGCTTTCGATCCCGATGCGGCGGTCGCGGCGATCGAGCGCATGCTCGGCGTCAAGGGTGACGCCGAGGCCGCCAAGAAGCACGCCTTCGAGGACGCCTTCACCCAGCGCAACAAGGCCAAGCGCAGCCGCTATCTCGACGAGATGGACGACGCCTGGCAGGCGCGCATGCTCAAGACCTTTGGCCCCTTCATCGAGCAGGCCTGCCTGGCCGGGGACGACCAATGGTATCGTGCGGTCCGCGCCAAGCTGCTCGCGGGCGCGCCGGGCAATGAGATCGGGGTGGGCTGAGCGTGGATCTCTATCTGCATATCGGAACCGAGAAGACCGGCACGACCTCGGTCCAGAAATTCTTCAAGGCCAATCGCGAGCTGCTGGCCGCAAACGGCATCGTCTATCCGGTCGCGCCGGGCAAGCAGAACCACATGGGGCTGGCCGCGTCGGCCCAGGACACAGACAAGCGCGGACCGTTGCGCAAATCGCTCGGCATCCGCAACGAGGCCGAGGCGCGCAAGTTCCGCTCCGCGATGCTCACCGGCCTCGCCGAGGAGCTCACCGCGCGCCCCTACAAGCTCGCCTTCATGTCGGGCGAGCATTGCTCGTCGCGCCTGATCGAGGACCAGGAGGTCCAGTGGCTCAAGGACCAGCTCGGCCGGTTCTTCGACAAGATCCACATCCTCATCTACATCCGCCGGCAGGACGACTACCTGCTCAGCACCTATTCGACCTCGGTGAAGAGCGGCACGACCGCTCCGCTGCGCATCCCGCCCGAGCGCGCCATCAAGCAGCGCTATGATCATTGGGACGTGCTGTCGCGCTGGGCGCGGGTGTTCGGCCGCGACCGGATCATCTGCCGCAAGTTCGAGCGCGCGAACCTCAAATCCAACGACATCGTCGCCGACGTGCTCGATGCGACCGGCATCGATCCCGGTCTCGGCTTCGAGCGCCCCGAAGACGTGAACGAGGCTCTCGACGCCGAAACTCTCGAATTCCTGAGGCTTTTCAACAAGTTCGTCCCTCGCTTCGACGGGCGCGAGGTCAATCCGGTGCGCGACAACATCGTGGCGCTGCTGAGCAAGGTCTCGAACGGGCCGCTCATCACCATGGAAGAGGGCGAGCTCGACCGGTTCATGGCGCTGTTCGACGAATCGAATCGCAAGGTTGCCGAGGAGTATTTCGGCGGCGCGATCACCACGTCCGACAACCCGCTGTTCCTGCCGCGCTCGGACAAGCGCGAGCGCACGCGCGGCGCGGTCTTGACGGCGGAGCGCGCGGTGGAGTTGTGTGCCGCGGTGTGGCAGGAGAAGCAGGCGCAGGTCGACCGTATCGTCGAGCGCGCCAAGCGGAACAAGGCCGCCGCCCATGCGGAGCGCCAGCGCCGCCGGGGGGAACTGGACGACTAGCCGGACGCGTGGTCCACGCGGAGGACATGATGCTGTTGAGCCTGACGAAGAAATTCCTCTTCATCGCGAACCTGAAGACCGCCTCGACCGCGATCGAGCGGGTGCTCCACGGCCATTGCGAGCTGCGCCTCACCCATTCGCCCTTCGGCAAGCACCAGACCTTCGCCGAGTTCGCCGAGCGCTTCCGCTGGATGATGAGCCTCACCAACGTCGAGGAGCTCTTCGTCTTCGGCGTCATCCGCGATCCGGTCGATTTCGTGCTCAGCCTCTACAACTCGCACAAGCGCGAGCAGTTCAAGGACAATCCCCGCCTCTATACCGGCGACATGGATTTCGCGCGCTTCCAGGCGCAATGGGTGCCGCGCAACGCCGACCAGCTCAAGAACCAGTATCTGCGCTTCGTCAGCGCCGAGGGGCGGCTGATCACCAATCTCCTGATCTCCTACGCCAAGCTGGACGAGGGGCTCGCGACGGTCGCCGAGAAGATCGGCGTGCCGGAGCTGACCAAGCTGCCGCGCGCCAACACCAGCCCCGAAGGCGGCACCAAGGCCGCCGACCTGACGAAAGAGCAGATCGACTGGATCGAGCAGCGCTTCAAGCGCGACCGCGAATTCATCGACCGCCACGCGGACCGCCTGATCAGCGTGTAGGGCGATTTCCGCTCACGCCGAAACATCACCGCCAAGCGGCACGTCGCTACGCTGTCGCTCGCGACCCCTTCGAGGCTCGCCTTCGGCTCGCACCTCAGGGTGACGTGCCTACTTTAGCAGTAGCGTCATCCTGAGGTGCGAGCGTAGCGAGCCTCGAAGGATGGCGCGTTTCTCCGCTGTGATTTACTGCGTATTCGGCGATCCCGTGCCGTCACGAAAGCGATAAAATCTGTTCATCTCCGCCCAGCCGGCGCTAGAATAGCTTCGGGATACGTTCAGATTCGCGTGTCCCAAGGGCGCCAGGGGAACGCGAAAGGACGTGAAGACCGTCGCATTCGTTCACCAGCCGGGTGCTGGCGAACATCTCACCGAGGCCATGCTGCGCGCCGCCTTGGGCGACGAGTTGCGCGTTTGCGCTTTCCGCCGCGACGCGGGGTGTTGTGGCGCCGTGCCTTGCAGGCGCTCGTCCGAATTCGACCGTGCGGGCTATCGGCTCTTTCTCCTCAAGGATGCCGAAGGCGCGTCTCTTCCGTCAGCGGGGACGGGTGACGCCAATCTCGTCCAGCTGCGCGAGCCCACCTTGCGTGCGCTGGGCCTCTATGGCCGCGAGCTTGCTGAGCGCGGCAGGCGCCATTCGATCGAGCTTCTGCAATCATGGCTCTCGGCCGAAGCGCTCGGGACGGTGGATTTCCACAAGGCGTGGGGAAGCGACGCGCCGCGCCGCCTGGTGCTGCGTTACGAGGCGCTGATCCGGACGCCGCGCGAAACCCTCGATGCCGTCCTGACCGGCGCCGGTCTGCAGATCGACGATGCGGCGCTCGAACGCGCGGTGGCCGAGGCCGGGCGCGCCTCCGACCGCGCAGCCGAAATCTCGCTGAGCGCGCTCGAGGCGGACGCGAATTTCGTGCGGCCGCTTTTCGCCGAATACATGAACCTGCTGAACGAAGAGGCGGGTTATCAGGGCTACGCGCCGTGGACGGATGTCAAGCCGGCCTCGGGCCCCGTGACGACGCTCTACCGCGCCCGCCGCGCCCGCCGCGACGGGAATTTCGAGGAGGTCGTCTCGCAGCTCACCCCCTTCGTCGCCGTCAACGCCGTCGAGCCCGAGATCCGCGTCCTGCTTGCCGAGGCCCTGCTCGAGACCGGCCGCGATCTCGAGGGCCGCCGCGCTCTCGAGATCGTCTTCAAGACGGAGCCGGAATATTTCGAAGGCCATGCCGTGCTCGCGCGCCACGCCTACCGGCAGGGGCTCGCGACCGAGGGCCGTGCCATCCTGCGCGAGGCGATGGCGCGACGCGGCGGCGCCGCGTGGACGCGGGCGTTCCTGCAGAGCGCCAGGCTCGACGCCGATCTGCTGGGCGAGTTCGCCGGCCACACGCAACCGCCGCTCGGCCGCGATGCGGTCATCGGCGGCTTCTCCTGGATCCTGGGCCGCGAGCCCGAGAGCGAGGCCGTGATCGAGGTCCACCGCCTGCTGCACGACCGCGACGATCTCAGGTCCTCGCTGCTGCGGTCGGAAGAGTTCCGCCGGTTCCATGCGCGTTTCGAGGCGGGCGAGGAGAACCTGCCGCCCGACACGTCCGCGCCGCCGTTGCGCGACGATGTCCTGACCGCGCTCCATTGGCTGCTGGGGCGGCCGCCGCGCTCGCGCGAGGAGGCCGAGAGCTTCCTTGCCTCGCAGTCGCGCGAGGAGCTGAGGCTGATGCTCGTGGGCTCCGACGAGTTCCGCTCGGCTTACGATCACATCGGGCAGGGTTCGTTCTGACGGACCCGCGGCTCTCGCCCTTCGACAAGCTCAGGGTGAGGGAATTTGGGCACACCCTCATCCTGAGCTTGTCGAAGGATGAGGGAGCGCAGAACCGCGCTTCCCAAGCCTTGTGTCGCGACGCTATACATCGGCGCGATGACGGACGCGACCAACCCCAAGATCCTGATCGGCGCCTCGATCCCGCGCTCGGGCCACCACTTCCTGGCCGACATGATGACGAGCTATTTCGGGCCCGATCTCTACTATTGCGAGACCTACACGCCGACCAATTGCTGCAGGCAGGCGCCCTGCACGAGGCGCGGCGCCTTCCGCTACATCTACCAGAAGAGCCACGACCGTAACTTCAAGCTGCCGGCCGATATCGCCGACGCGCTCTATCTGGTGCAGTACCGCCATCCCGTCGCCGAGGCGCTCTCCGACCGCGAGCTGGACATGCGCGACACGCCGGGCAGGCCGAGCCTGAACTGGCGCCGCACGCGCGAGAGCTTCATGATGTGGCTCGCCGCGAAGGCGGCCTACTATCGCAAGTTCCACGACAAATGGATGGTGCGGCGGCCCGAAAACGCGGTCTATCTGGACTACGTCGATCTCTCCCAGCGCCCCGACGAGATGATGCGCGAGATCGTCGCCAAAGCGGGTGCTTCGCTCGACGAGGGGCGGCTCGTCCATGCCGTCGAGGAGAGCGGCGGCGTGCTCGGCGGCGCGCGCAAGAAGCGCGTCGCCTATACGCCCAGGGTGAATTCCGACAGCCCTTTTTACGATGCGGAATTGCTGGGCGTGTTCGAGGACTTCATCCTCAAGCGGTGTCCGGCCTACGGCTTCGCGCGCGAGCTCGAAGGTTCCTATGAGGAGAGCGCGCTTTACGGCCTCATCCTGCTTCGGGATCTGGACGAGCCGTTGCCGAAGGGCGAGACCAAGCGATTCCCTGTGGCGGCGCGGCTTGCGCCCGACCATCCCGAGGTCCTGCGCCGCTTCGCGCTCAGGGCGTTGCGCGAGGGCCGCGCCGTGCCGGCGATCAAGCGCGTGGAGAAGTTGCTCGCCGATCATCCCTATTTCGGGGATGCCTACGCGGTTCTGTTCAAAGCCTGCGCCGAGGCCGGGCGGCCGGTGCCGGACTCGGTCCTGACGGGCAATGCGCTCATCGCCTGTTCCGAGAGCGCCGAGCTTTCCCTGGCGCTCGGCGCCGCGTTCCAGGCGCATGGGCAGCACGTGAACGCGATGGCGGCTTATGCGATTGCCGGCGCCGTCGAGCCCGGAAACGAAGTGGCGCGCGAACGTCTCGCCGCCATCAGGGACTAGATGCTCGCGGTCGCGGTCGCGGCCCTGGTGGGGCTGGTGGTCGGAAGCTTCCTCGGAACGCTCGTGCTCAGGCCGCCCAAGGGCCTGCCCGTGGTCAGCGGACGTTCGATGTGTCCCGCCTGCGGGCACCAGCTCAAGGCGGGCGAGCTGATACCCGTCGTCAGCTGGCTCGTTCAACGCCGCCGCTGCCGGGCGTGCGCTCAGCCGATCCCGGTCTTCTATCCCGCGATGGAGATCGCAGGCGCCCTGGTTGCGGCTTTGTCGCTGGCTGTCGTGCCGTGGCCCTTTTGGCTTGCGGCCTGCGCGGGGGGATGGCTATTGCTGGTCGCCTGCGGCCGCTTGCTTGTGAAGACGGGGTGAGGCGTTATAAATGTTGCGGGGCTGTAATTTCCGTGAAATGCATCGCGTGGGCGACCGAAAGACCGGCATCTGATGGCAGACGAGAGCGACCTCGAAACCCGATTCCAGCAACTGCTCGCGCGCCGCGGGCAGGACCTCGTGCGCGGACTGATCGACGAGATTTCGGACCTGCATCGCGAGATCGCGGGAATCAGGCGCGAGCTTTCCGCGCTCGGCGACTATCAATCCATGCGCGACCGCTGGCTGTCCCTGGAAGAGGACGCACCGAGGCTCGTGCGGTTTCCGCGCCTGGTGACCATCGAGCCCGGGCAGCCGATGCGCATCGCCGACGGGTTCTATCCTGCCGAGACGTCGGGTGGCGGCATCCCGTTCCGCTGGACCGGACCGTCGGCGCAGTTCTCCTTCAACCTCTTCGTCGACCGCACGCGCGGCGCCGATCTGAGGCTCGAGACGATCAACTGCATGGACGCGGTGGTGCAGAAGAACATGGGCCTGCTCGTCGACGGCGAATCCGTGCCGGTCGAGGTGACGGTCGACGAGATGGCTTTCACGGCCACAGCCGGCCTGCCGGCCCGTGCCGACGGACGCTCGACCAATCTGGTCTTCGTCCTTCCCTGCGTGATCGCGCCGCTCGATTCGCACGACAACCGCCAGCTCGGCGTCGCGTTCCGCCAGCTCGTCGTCGCCGCCCGCAGCGAAACCGGCGCCGTTGCACCGGAAATCGCCGTCCCGCCCCGCGATCCCGCGGTGGTCTAGCCGACTAGGTCCGGATATCCACCGACACATGAACGCTCCACGCATCACGGCCGCGATCTGCACCTACAATCGCTACGACACGCTGGGCTCGGCCATCGAGAGCCTGACGCGGCAAAGCTTGGGCGCGCGCGATTTCGAGATCATCGTGGTCGACAATTCCCCCGACCACGACCAGTCCGCCGAGATCGCGAAGGACTATCGCGCCGTCGCCAATCTGCGCTGGCTGATCGAGAAGATTCCGGGCCTGTCGAATGCGCGCAACGTGGCGACGCGCGAGGCCACCGCACCGCTGATCGCCTTCATGGACGACGACGCGGTCGCCTCGCCCGGATGGCTGCAGACACTGATCGCGGCCTTCGACGCGTTCGGGGCGCCGTGCCAGATCGTCGGCGGCCGCGTCGATCCGATCTGGGGTGCGCCGCAGCCGGCGTGGCTTCCCGACAGTCTCCTGGGCAACGTCTCGGTGGTCGATTGGGGCGGCAAGGACCGCTTCGCGGCGAAGGGCGAGTGGGTTGCGGGCACCAACATCGCCTTCCGCGTCGAGGCGTTGAACGCGGCCGGCGGGTTCGCGGTGAACCTCGGGCGCTCGCGCGGCGGCCAGGCGCTGCTGTCCAACGACGAGACCGACGTGATCGAGCGCATGACGGCGAAGGGCGGCAAGCTCGTCTATTCGCCGAACGCGGCGGTCGGCCATCTGGTGCCCGCAGAACGGCTGACGCAGGCCTGGTTCCGCCGCCGCGTCGCCTGGCAGGCGGTGTCGGACTATGTTCTGGACTCGCCGGGCATGTTCGAGAAGGCGCCGGACTATTGGCGCGGCGTGACGGAATTCTTCGCCCGCCTGCCGCCGCAGCATCGCAACCCCCGCGGCCTCTATGCCGAGCAGCACGACCCGGAGATGTTCCGCATGCAGATGTCCGCGCTCTACAACTTCACCGTCGCGCTGCTCGCCGGCTTCAACGGGCTCGAGGGGCGCTGAGCACGATGGCCGCGGCCGACACCATGAAGGCCTGGGCCGGAGCGCGGATCGCGGTGCTGTCGCCGACGCCGACCCATCCGCTCGATTTCGGCAATCGCAAGCGCATCTACCGCATCTGCCGCCGCTACGTCGAGGAAGGGGCGCGGCTCACCTTCATCCACTATCCGGCCGAGCTGGAATGGCGCGAGCAGATCCCGTTCCGCGCCCAGCGCACGATAAGCGCGACCTGGGCCGAGAGCTTCACCATCGCGCCGACGCGCCGCCTGCACGAGGACCCGGCCGGCACCTATCATTCCATCGACGAGTGGTGGGACAGCGCGATCGGGGATTTCCTCACCTGGCTGTTCGCGGTGGAATCCTTCGACGTCTTCATCGTCAACTATTCCTGGCTCAGCAAGGCGCTGGAATACGCGCCGCGCTCGACGTTCAAGATCCTCGACACCCACGACAGGTTCTCCGGCCGCAAGGAGATGCTCGAATCGCTGGGGCTGCGTCCGGAGTTCTTCTATACGACCGACGCGCAGGAGCGCATCGCGCTCGCCCGCGCCGACCTGGTCTGGGCGATCAAGCGCGAAGAGGCGGACGAGCTGCAGCTTCTGTCCGACAAGCCCGTGCTGGCGTTGCCGCATCTCGATCCGTTCGAGTCGCTCGCCCAGCCCGAGCGCGACGCGCAGGGATATCTGAAGGTCGGCGTCATCGGCGCGCGCAACAACGTGAACCGCATGAACATCACCGAGTTCCTGCGCGACGCCGAGCCCGTGTTCCGCGGCGCCTTCGCGCCGGTGAAGATCGTGATCGCGGGCTCGGTCTGCGATCTGCTGGAGGGCGTGGAGAGTCCCTTCGTCGATCTGGTGGGGCCGGTCGACAGTGTCGAGGATTTCTACCGCTCGGTGGACTGCGTGGCGGTCCCGATGCGCCGCTCCACCGGCCTCAAGATCAAGACGGGCGAGGCTCTGTCGTTCGGCCTGCCGGTCCTGTCCCTCGCCCACGCCTTCGAAGGCTACGAGCCGGCGCACAAGATGCATGCGCTCGCCGATTTCAAGGCGATGGCCGAGGCGATCGTCGAGCTTTCCTTCGCGCCGCACGCGCAGCTCGATGCCCTGGCGGCCGCGTCGGTGCAGGCCCACAAGAAGACCGCCGCGACGATCGCCAAGGCGTTCCGCCGCAGCGACGCGCTCGCGCTCGAGAAGCGGCGGTTGATCGTGATCGCGGCGGACTCTCGCGCCCTGGTCCCCGGCAGCGTCTTCGATCAGGTGCTGCGCTCGATCCACGGCGCCATGCGCGAGACGGCGTCGGTGACGGTCCTGATCGTGCGCGGCCAGGCGCGCGACGTGGCTGGCAATGCGGGCGCCGCCGACAATCTGCGCCGCGTGATCGTGGCCGGCGACCTTCCCGGCGCCCAGGAGCTGAGCGGGGAGCTCTCGGCTCTCGGCATCGAAATGTTCGACGTCGCGCAATATCTCGCGAACGCACGTCCCACCATCGTCGTGGCGGATGCGCTGCACCCCGGCCTGGTGGCCGGCGATCTCGCCGGCACGACGATCCTGCTGCGCCCCGAGATGATCGCGATGTCCGATCCGGGCGCCGCGCTGGACATCGCGCTCGGCCGCTACGGCCGCTCCGTGGTTTCGTCGACGGCGCTGTCGGCGGAGCTCGCGGGCCTGTGCGCCGCGACGGGCAGCGAATACGCCCCCGCGCCGGCGGTGTGGAGCAATGGCGCCTTCAAGATCCGCCACGCCCCGGATCACTCGGGCAGGACGACGATCGCGATGCTGGGCCGTGCCGCGACGCCGGCGATGGCGATGGCGGTCGAGATGGCGCGCGCCTGGGGCTTGGAGCCGTATATCGTTTCGACGACGGCCGAGACGACGGCTGAGGGCGCACCCTGTGTCACGGCGGCCGATTTCGTCATGTCGATCGTCGCAGGCGAAAGGCCGCCGCCGGATTTCGCGGTCGAGCTGGGGGCCAACGAGCTCGGATTGCCGTTCTGCCGTGAACTGCTGGACCGCCTTCACGTGCCCGTCATCGCGACGTCGCCGGTCGGGGTGCACGGCTCGATCCTGATCGAGAACCGGCCGATGCACGCCGCGACCGAGCACGAGCTATGGACGGCGTTGCGCTCCCTGGCGCTCGACGCGCCCGGGCTGCGCGCGAACGCGCTCAAACATGCAGCCCAGGACCTGCAGCGCGAGAGGAGCTGGCACGACCTCTGGCGCCGCTGCACAAATTCGCCGGGGATCGAGGATGCCGAGCTTGCCTAAGGGGTGGCACGGCAGGCGGCTTTGCTGGTTTAATGCCGCCCGCAACCACGGATCGCAGCATGTCCGGTAGGACGTTCCTCCTGATTTCGCACGAGCGCTCGGGCAGCCATCTGGCGGGCGATTTCCTGGGCTCGCTTGCGGGCTTCCGGGTCGTCGACGAGGTCTGCAACCCCGATGCGCTCAGGCCGTCGAAGCACGCCGAATCGCTATACCGCTTCAAATACGATTTCCTCATCCGCGACCCGAGCTTCATGCTCGAGCCCACGCGCAAGGGCCACACCGAATTCGTCGCCTCGTTCTTCGCCCATCTGGCCAAGCTCAAGGCGCCCAACGACATCGTCGTCGACATCAAATACGGCCATGTGCACAATTTCGAATGGTGGTGGTGCCCGCCGCTGGTCAGGCCGTTCCTCTTCGTCTTCTGCCAGGAGCGCGATGTCGGCGTCATCCATCTCTATCGCGAGAACGTCATCGAAGCGACGGTATCGAGCCTGATCGCGGACCGGCGCCGGATCTGGCATTCCTGGCAGGTCAAGCCGGACAGCGACATGAACACCAAGCATCAGCTTCCCGCCTATGACGTGGTGAGAAGGGCGAAGATGCTCAAGCGCCAGACCGAGATCTTCAAGGAGTGGACGGCCTCCAACCGCAAGCTCGAGCTCACCTATGAAGAGATCGCGGCGCATCTGGGCAAGGGCACCGAGACCGACGCGACGCTCACGGCCTTCCTCGGAGCCAAGCTCAAGAGCGATTTCCAGCCGCGCCACCACAAGGTGACCCTTCCCTTGTCCGAGATCGTCGAGAACTACGACGAGCTGCAAGCGGCCTGCGTCAAGGAAGATCTCGGCTGGTGCCTGCCTTGATGGACGGGGTGGACGCCCAAGAGGCCGAGTACCGCTACCCGGATTTCCTCTGCGTCGGCGCGCAGAAGGCCGGCACTTCGTGGCTGGACCGCAATCTGCGCCGGCATCCCGCTCTCTGGCTGCCGCCGATGAAGGAGCTGCAGTACTTCAACCACGTCCACATGCCGTCGAACCGCAAATGGACGACGCGGCAGCGGCGCGAGCGCGGCACCCAGATGCTGCGCAATTACGTCGAGAAGCGCTCGCCCGAGGAATGGGACCTTCGACGTATCGCCCGGCTCGCCGACATCAGCGCGGGACCGGTGAGCGACGACTGGTACGGCCGCATCTTCAGCCTCGCTGAGCCTGAGCGCCTGTGCGGCGAGGTGACGCCGGACTACTGCACGCTGCCGGACGAGGGCATCCGCCACGTGCTGCGGCTCTCGCCCGAGGTGCGCATCATGCTGTCGCTGCGCGATCCTATCGAGCGAAGCTGGTCCCACATCCGCATGATCGCCGAGGCGCGCGGCATGAACGAGGTCGCCGAGATGGAGACCATGGCCGCCAATATCGACCAGATCCGGCGCGCCGACTATCCCGCCATGATCGCAAATTGGCGCAGGTTCATCCCGGAAGACCGGCTCCACATCATCTTCATGGACGACATCGCCTCCGATCCGGCACGCGTGCTGCGGTCCGTCTGCGGCTTCCTCGGCGTGAAATTCCGCGAGAAGAAATTCGCCAAGGCCACGAATGCCGTCCATGTCGGCAAGCCTCGGGAGATACCGCCCCGCGTGCTCGCGGTGCTCAAGACCCGCCTCCGCCCGATCTACGACCGGCTGGCCGAAATCTACCCCGAGATCGCCGCGCGCTGGGCGGAGCGGCACTATTGAGCGCGGCGCCGGCTCGGCCTGTACCTGCAGCATCCGGCGTGGCAGCCTGCGCGCGGAACGCAGGCAAGTCCGGCATGGACTTCACGGGGAAGCCTTGGAACGCGCGGGCGGACGAGATCCCGCCCGAGATCTACACGCCCTACGGCATGGTCGGCCCGGAGGAGCGGCGCTGCTTCTATTGGCTCGCGCGTTACGGCCTCACCGGACAGGGCTGCGTGGTCGATGCCGGCTGCTTCCTGGGCGCCTCGACGCTGTGCTTCGCCTCCGGCGCGGCGGCGGCGGGCCACCGCCGCTTCCAAGGCGGCCCGATCATCCATGCCTACGACTATTTCACGGCCTATGACGCCTATATCGCCGAGGCGATCCGCAAGAACGTCGCGCCCATCCAGAAAGGCCAGCCCTATCTCGGCCTCTTCAAGTCCCACACCGAGAAATACGCCGCGATGATCGAGGTGCATGCCGGCAACATCTTCGACGCACGCTGGAGCGGCGCGCCCGTCGAGCTGCTCTTCATCGACGTCGCCAAGCGGACGCGGATCAATTCCCATCTCTCGCGGGAATTCCTGCCCTGCCTGGTGCCGGGGAATTCGCTCCTGATCCACCAGGACTATTTCCACTGCTGGCATCCCTACATCCATGTCGCGATGGAATATGTCAGCGACGCCTTCGAGGTCGTCGACGAGCACGTGCGGCATCAAAGCCGCGTGTGGCGGCTGACCGCGCCGATCCCGCAAGAGAAGATCGCGCGCCTCGAGGCCTACGATTTCTCCAAGGAAGAGCGCCTCGCGCTGCTCGACAGGCTGGTCGCGAATTCGTCGGCCCACAGCCGGCCGGTGATGGAGACCGTGCGGCTGTGGCAGCGCTGCCTCGACGGGGACTACGACATCGCGGCGCGCGAAATCGCCGAATTCAAGGAAGCGTATGGGGTGGACGAGCGCAGCTTCCAGCTCTGGGCGAGGCAGGTCCGCGAGGTCGAAGCAAGGCTCAAGGAAATGGCGGGCGGCGATGCTCCCGGCTGAAGACGAACCGCAGGCGGTCGCCGAATACCGCTATCCCGACTTCCTCTGCATCGGCGCGCAGAAGGCGGGCACGACGTGGCTCGACAAGAACCTGCGCCGTCATCCCGGTCTCTGGCTGCCGCCGATCAAGGAGACGCAGTATTTCAACCATCTCTACCTGCCGCAGAGTCGCGCCTGGACGACGCGCGTCCGGCAGGAGCGTGCGGCCAAGACGCTGCGCCGCTATCTCACCAAGATCCCGCAAGGCGAGTGGGATTATCGCACCGTGTCGGTGCTCGGCGACATCGCGGCGAGCCCGGTCTCCGACAAATGGTACGGCCGCATATTCAGTCTCGCGCCTCCCGAAAAGGTCTGCGGCGAGGTCACGCCGGACTATGCCGGGCTGCCCGACGAGGGCATCCGCCATGTGCTCAACCTGTCGCCCGATTTGCGCGTGATCCTGTCTCTGCGCGATCCGATCGAACGCAGCTGGTCGCATATCCGCATGAACGCGGCGGAGGATGCAGGGCTTGCCGCGCTCGAGCGCGCCACGCAGAACGGCGACGTCTTCGCGCGCAGCGACTATCCCGCGATCATCGCGCGCTGGCGCAAATTCGTCCCCGAGGAGCGCTTCCTCGTCATCTTCATGGACGATATCGTGGCCCAGCCGGTGCCCGTCCTCGAAGAGGTCTGCAAGTTCCTGGGCGTGGCCGGCAACGAGCGCGTGTCCCGCCGCGCCGCGGAGGCCGTCCATGTCGGGCGCGCGCAGGAGATGCCGCCTTCGGTGTACGAGCGCCTCAAGCAGCGCCATCGCCCCGTCTATGAGGGGATTTCGGCGCTTTACCCCGAGATCGGCCGGCGCTGGCTGGAACGCCACTACCGCGCTTGACCCCCGCGCGATGGTCAGTATATTGCGCGGCTTCCCGCGAACCGGCCATCCGCAGGGACTCGCACATTGGCCTAATGAATTCAAGGACTTAACGATATGTTCGCGGTCATCCGCACCGGCGGCAAGCAGTATAAGGTCGTCCAGGACGACGTCATCGAGGTCGAGAAGCTGATCGGCGACGCCGGCGGCACGATCACGTTCGGTGAAGTCCTGATGCTGGGCGGCGACAGCCCGAAATCCGGCGCACCGCTTATCGATGGCGCCTCGGTCGTGGGTGAGATCGTCGAGCAGGGTCGCCATCCCAAGGTCATCGCCTTCAAGAAGAAGCGCCGCAAGAACACGCATCGCAAGCGTGGTCACCGCCAGCACTTCACCAAGGTGAAGATCACCGAAATCCACGCGGGCTGAGAGAGAGCTATGGCACACAAGAAAGCAGGCGGCTCTTCCCGCAACGGTCGCGACTCCAACCCCAAGATGCTGGGGGTGAAGATCTTCGGCGGCCAGAAGATTTCCGGCGGCAACGTCATCGTGCGCCAGCGCGGCACCAAGTTCCATGCGGGCGAGAATGTCGGCATGGGCAAGGACCATACGCTCTTCGCGCTTTGTGAAGGCAAGGTCGCGTTCCGCGAAGGCTTCAAGCGCCGCACCTACGTATCGGTGCTCACGGACGCGATGCCGGCGCAAAAGAGCGCGGCGAAATAGGCGGTACCCGGACAGAGGCCGCCACGAATTTGGCGGCCCATCGGGGCGAGGGAGATGGTCCGCCGTCTCCCTTTTTTGTTCCCTCGCCTTGGAGGGACGTGTCATGCCGAGCTTCATATTGGAAACCCAGAGATTGCTGTTGCGTCCGCCCGAACCCGGTGACGCGAACGCGCTCGTCCGGCACATGGAATGGGACGTGGTGAAGAACCTTTCGCGTCCGCCCTTTCCCTATCTGGAAGAGCATGCGCTCGCGTTCCTTGCCCGGCAGGAAGAGAGCCGCGCCAAGGGCAGCGACTATGCTTTCGCGATCACGGACAAGAGCGGTAGCGCGTTCCTGGGCGTGTGCGGCGTGCATCTGCGCGAGAAGGGGTTCGAGCTCGGCTATTGGCTGGCCCGGCCCTGTTGGGGAAAGGGCTACGCGACCGAGGCGGCCGGCGGAGTGCTGGGCTTCGCCTTCCGCAACCTGCGCGCCGAAGAGGTCGAGGCCGGCTGGTACCATGACAATCCGGCTTCGGGACGGGTGCTCGAAAAGCTCGGCTTCCGGCCCAACGGGGCCGACCAGCGCGATTGCGCGGCGCGCGGCCACGCGGTTTTGTGTAATCTCGTGCTCATGAGCCGCGCGGAATACGTCCAGAGGCAAGCCGCATGAGGTTTCTCGATACCGCCAAGGTCTACATCCGCTCGGGCAATGGCGGGAACGGCTGCGTCGCGTTCCGCCGCGAGAAGTTCATCGAGTACGGCGGACCCTGGGGCGGCAACGGCGGCAAGGGCGGCGACGTGTGGGCGGAGGCGGTCGACAACCTCAACACGCTCATCGACTACCGCTATCAGCAGCATGTCATGGCCAAGAACGGCGAGCACGGCATGGGCAAGGAGATGACCGGCGCGGGCGGCGGCGACGTGGTGATGAAGGTGCCGCCGGGCACGCAGATCTACGAGGAGGACGGCGAGACGCTGATCGCCGATCTGCCGAACGTCGGCGACCGCGTGCTTCTCCTGCGCGGCGGGAACGGCGGCTTCGGCAACGCGCATTTCAAGAGCGCCACCAACCAGGCGCCGCGCAACGCCAATCCGGGGCTTCCCGGCGAAGAGAAGACGATCATCCTCAAGCTCAAGCTGATCGCCGATGTCGGACTGATCGGCTTGCCGAACGCGGGCAAGTCGACCTTCCTGTCGCGCGTCTCCGAGGCGCGTCCCAAGATCGCGGACTACCCGTTCACCACGCTGACGCCGCAGCTCGGCGTCGTGCGCATCGACGGCACCGATTTCGTGGTCGCCGATCTGCCGGGCCTGATCGAGGGCGCGCATGAGGGCGTGGGCCTCGGCGACAAGTTCCTGGGCCACGCCGAGCGCTGCGGCGCGATCCTGCATCTCGTCGACGGCACCGACAGCGAGATCGCGAAAGCCTACAAGACCATCCGCGGCGAGATCGAAGCCTATGGCCATGGCCTCGGCGAGAAGCCGGAAATCCTCGTGCTCAACAAGATCGACGCGATCGAGAAGGCATCGGTCGCGCGCAAGCGCCAGTCGCTCGAGAAGGCGAGCGGCGAGGACGTCTTCGCGATCTCCGGCGTCACCGGCGCAGGCGTCGACGATGTGCTGCGCGCGCTCGCCAAGCTGATTGTCGCGCGCCGCGCCGCCGAGCGCCGCGCGACCACGCCCGAGCGGGAATGGTCGCCGTGAAGCGCCGGCCCTATCACTGGGTCCGGCCGCCCGGACCCGTGGCGCCGGGCTTGCGCATCGGGTTGCTCGGCGGCTCGTTCAATCCCGCGCATGAGGGCCATCTCTACGTCAGCGAGGTCGCGCTCCGCAGGCTGGGCCTGGACTATGTGTGGTGGCTGGTGACGCCGCAGAACCCGCTCAAGGGCCGCGCCGGACTGATGCCGCTCGAAGACCGCGTGCGGCAATCCAGGAAGATCGTGCATCATCCGCGCATCGTGGTGATGGACATCGAGCGCTCTCTGGGCACGCATTATTCCATCGACACGCTGAGCGCGCTGCAGCGCCGCTTCCCCGAGCTCCGTTTCGTCTGGCTCATGGGCAGCGACAACCTGAAGATCTTCAAGCGCTGGCGGCGCTGGGCCGATTTCGCCGCCCGCGTGCCCATCGCCGTGGTCCAGCGGCCGGGCACGACGCTGGCGACGCTCTTCGCCAAGCCGATGCAGCGTTTCGCCGGCTGCCGCGTGGGGGAATGCCGCGAGATCGGCCGGCCGCCGTCGATCATGATCCTCGACGGACGGCGCAATCCGCAAAGCTCGACCAGGATCAGGGCTCAGGCCCATATCGACGAGGCCTTGGTGCATGCGATCCCGCCATGGTAGGATGGCTTCGTTGAGTGAAACGCGTGAGGACGTAACCTGACCCGCAAGACGACTGGCGCCAAGCGCGCGCCGAAGAAGGCGAGCCCCAAACCGGCCGCCGCCGACCCGGCCCTGCTTTCCCGTATCCTGAAATCGCTGGATGACGACAAGGCCGAGGAGATCGCGACGATCGACCTGACCGGGCGTGCCGCGTTCTGCGACGCGATCGTGATCGCCAACGGCCGCTCGTCGCGGCACGTGGCGTCGATCGCCGAGCATCTGGCGCGGCGCCTGAAGGAAGCGGGCTACGGCACGCGGCCGGTGGACGGCGCGCGCCAGGGCGACTGGGTGCTGGTCGATGCCGGCGATGTCGTGGTGCACGTCTTCCGCCCCGAAGTGCGCGCCTATTACGATCTCGAGGGCATGTGGTCGGTCGACGAGCCGCCCCGCGCCCGCGCCGCGCGCTGACGCTTCGACAGGCTCGGCATGCGGCTTCTTATCCTCGCGGTCGGCCAGTCGCGCGGCACGCAGGAAGGCGCGCTGACGGACGAGTTCATTGGTCGCGCCGCGCGCATGAGCCGCAACCTCGGCATCGCGGACGTCGCGGTGGAAGAGGTTTCCGTTTCCAAGGTGCGCGAAACTCCAAAGCGCGTGCAGGACGAGGCCGAGCGCCTCGCCGCGCGCGTGCCCGAGGGCGCGCAGGTGATCCTGCTCGACGCCAAGGGCAAAGGCATGACCAGCGAGGATTTCGCGCAAACCATCGGTGCGCTGCGCGATGCGGGCACGCGCCATCTGGTCTTCGTCATCGGCGGGCCCGACGGCCTGGGCAAGCTGCCGAACCTCCGCGCCGGCCGCAGCCTCGCCTTCGGCCCGCAGACCTGGCCGCATCTTCTGGTGCGCGCGATGCTCGCCGAGCAGGTCTACCGCGCACTGACGATCCTGGCGGGACATCCGTATCATAGGGCGTGAGACAATGGCGTTGCATGACGATCAGCGCGCGATATGCGGCCGCTATGGCGCTCTGTTTCAATTGATAGAGGACAGTTCGATCGCTGGTGTGTCGCGCAATCTCGGCTCGGGCGAGCTTCCTCTGAACGGGTTGCGCCATTTGCCGGAGGGCCAAACCTGCGGCTGGTATCTTTGGGCAGGAGAATTGTCACAAGCGGAGGGCTTCTTCGAGCCGGTCCACGTCTCGCATTTGCGCGAAATATGCCCGGATGTTTTGCCCTATCTCGGAATGGCGCCGGGCTGGCGATTCCTGCTTGCGCCGGGCTACGTCGATGTTTGGTACGACGTGAAATTGCTGGCTCCGAACCCGTAACCGTTCCTTAACCACGACGCGCGATAGTGGTGTGTCGCAATGGGACGAAAGCCCGTGGAGATCAGGAGTCCCGGAAGGGTCGAAGCCGCCGGCGTCCGCCGCGTCGCGAAGGGCGCGAGCGGAAGCGATTCCACGTTCAGCGTCGCAAGCAGCTCCGAGCCGCGGCCGCAAGCCGTCGCGGCACCGGGCCCGCTGACCGCGCTCGACAACATCCTGGCGCTTCAGGGCATGGACGATTCCATGGACGGCCGGTCGAAGGGCCTGCAGCACGGCGAGCATCTGCTCGACATGCTCGACCAGGTGCGCGACGGGCTGCTCGCGGGCGGCATCCCGCGCTCGACGCTCAACCGGCTCGCCGTCGCCGTCGGCCGCCGCCACGAAACCTTCGCCGACCCCAAGCTGCAAGGCGTCCTCGACGAGATCGAGCTGCGCGCCCATGTCGAGCTTGCCAAGCTCGAGATGATGGATAAGCGCGTCGCCTGAGCGCGCGTTGACGTTTCCAGCGAAAACCTGTAATCGCGCGCCGCAATGGCGTGTCATGTTGATCAGATTCATCATCGGCCGGACCGACCCGGATTCGGGGCGGCGGCAAGGGCTGTTTCAGGCCCTGGGAGAGCTGCGCGATTCCGGGCGCATGCTGGCGCACGACCACGCGCGCTTATGGTCTATCACTGACTGGTTCGGAGAAAACCTCCGCGTCCCGGCACGTTTTTCACTTTCCTCCGCGCCGCATCGCAAGGCGCAGGCGATCTGCTGGTTCCGCGACAGCGCGCGGCGTCACATCGCCAGGATGTGGGAAGTCGAGACGATCTTGCGCGACTATGGCGTCGACGTCCTGGTGATCCGCACGCGCAAGCCCGGCTATGTCGTCTATCAAGACGAGCACCAGGTGACTGCTTATCCGTTCGCCGACACGCAGGCCTGAGCGCCGCCGTTCACGATCTCTTTTCGAGCGCCGCCGCGATCCGCTCGACCGCCTCGGCTTGGCGCTTGGCGAGATCGAAACAGTCCTGCTGATACTTCGACATCTTGCCGGACTTCATTCTCTGCATGATGAAGAACCACGCTCCGATGAGAAGTATCATCGGAAACCAGTTGATCAGCACACCAACCCAATCGACACCCACCACCCGCATCTCCCTCGATTTCGATGCGAGACGATCCCGCTTGCGCGGATATTTGTCCAGGGGAGCTGCCGTCAGATATCCAGCAGCAATCTCTGCGGGTCTTCCAGGTTCTCCTTGACCCGCACCAGGAACGTCACGGCTTCGCGGCCGTCGACGAGGCGGTGGTCGTAGGAGAGGGCGAGATACATCATCGGACGGATCGCCACCTTGTCGCCCTCGGCTATGGGGCGTGGCTGGATCTTGTGCATGCCCAGGATGCCCGATTGCGGCGAGTTCAGGATCGGTGTCGACATCAGCGAGCCGAACACGCCCCCGTTGGAGATCGTGAACGTGCCGCCCTGCAACTCTTCCAATTTCAGCTTGCCGTCGCGCGCGCGCAGGCCGAAATCGTTGACCGCCGCCTCGATGCCCGCAAGCGAGAGCTTGTCGGCGTCGCGTATCACCGGCACGACGAGGCCCTTCTCGGTCGAGACCGCGACGCCCATGTCGTAGTAATTCTTGTAGACGATGTCGTCGCCCTCGATCTCGGCGTTGACGTTGGGCAGCTCCTTCAGCGCCGCGATGCACGCCTTGACGAAGAAGCCCATGAAGCCGAGGCGGACGCCGTGCTTCTTCTCGAAGCTCTCCTTGTACTCGCTGCGCAGGGCCATCACGTGGCTCATGTCGACCTCGTTGAAGGTCGTGAGCTGGGCGGCGGTGTTCTGCGACTCCTTGAGCCGCAGCGCGATCGTGCGGCGCAGGCGCGACATGGTCACGCGCTCCTCGCGGGCGGCGTTGGGGCGCGGACCAGCCGGAACGACGGGCGCCGGCGCGGGCTTCACCTCGCGGCGCGCTTCGAGCGCGGCCAGCATGTCGCCCTTGGTGACGCGGCCGTCCCTGCCGGAGCCCGCGACGCCGTCCGGATTCAGATTGTTCTCCTCACCGATGCGGCGCGCCGACGGCATCGGTTGTGCTGTGGCGGGCTTGGGGGCAGGCGCCGGAGCAGCGACGGCTTTCGGCGCGGGCTTGGGCGCCGCGGAATCGGGATTGCTCGCCACGGCGGCCGACGGCGCGCCGGCTTTGCCTTCGGCGAGGCGGCCGAGCACGGCACCCACCTGCACCGTGTCGCCGGCCTTCACGGCGATGGATTCGATCGCGCCGGAGGCGGGCGCGGGGACCTCGACGGTCACCTTGTCGGTCTCCAGCTCGAGCAGCGGCTCGTCGCGGACGACGGCGTCGCCTTCCTTCTTGACCCAGCGCGCGACCGTGGCCTCGCTGACCGACTCGCCCATGGCGGGGACTTTGATCTCGATGGTCATCGGTCACCACTTTCTTCGTTGTTCATTTTTCGCTTGGCTCCGCCGCCTTGCTTCGCTTGTCACGCCAAGCGGTATTCGTCTCATCAAGAATTGCTCGGAGCTGCCGATAGAAGGTTTTCAGCTCATCCGAGGTCAGTGGCTCCTTCTGCGAGATCCTGAAATCCAGATCATCTCGAAGTGCGTAAAGAGCGGTATAAGCCGACGTATCTTGGACCCACAACCAACGCCAGTCAAAAAAAGCGTCCCACGCCGTCAGAACGGGAACCAGCGCGCTCAGCACCAGTGCTGCGGCAGACAGCAGAGGTTCGTAGGGTGAGAAGATTACGCTTGATTTCAAGCCCAGCAAGAGCGTGGTGGCTGCCCCAAGGCAAAGAGCGGCCATCTTGAACCGAAAAGCCTGTTGCCGATAGTAACTGGCGCCGCCTCGAAAGCTTTCGCTGTGACGCTGTAAGTTGCTTTTCAGAAATTCAAGTTGATCCGCATACCCTTCCGGTCGTTGATCAAAATAAGGGTCGGAAATTTTTTTCGGCGGCATTCTTCGCTCACAGAGTCAGTGCTTCATCCAGGAACGCTTTCAATTCCGCATTGTGCTGGCTCAGCAGGCCCGCCGCGGTGGACGCGTATTCCGGACGCCCGACGTAGCGCGGTTTGGCCGTCCCGCCCAGATGGGCGACGGTGGATTCGATGCGCGGCGCCACGAAGGTCCAGGCACCCTGGTTCATCGGCTCCTCCTGGCACCATACCAGATCGGCCTTGGGGAAGCGGTTCAGCTCCAGCGCCAGCACCTGGTCGGGGAAGGGATAGAGCTGTTCCAGGCGCAGGATCTGGATGCGGCTCTCACCCCGCTTCTCGCGCTCCTCCATCAGGTCGAAATAGACCTTTCCGGTGCACAGGATCACGCGCCTGATGCCGGCATCATCCGCGAGCTTGACAGTGGTCGCGCCCGGCACGGCCTCGGCTTGGTCGCGGAACACGCGGTGGAACGAGCAGCCGGGCAGCATGTCGGAGAGGAACGAGACGCAACGCTTGTGGCGCAGAAGCGATTTGGGCGTCATCAGCACCAGCGGCTTGCGGAACGGGCGATGGATCTGGCGGCGCAGCACGTGGAAATAGTTCGCCGGCGTCGTGGGGCAGGCGACCTGGATGTTGTCCTGCGCGCAGAGCTGCAGGTAGCGCTCCAGACGTGCCGATGAATGCTCGGGGCCCTGGCCCTCGTAACCGTGCGGCAGGAGCATCACCAATCCGCACATGCGCAGCCATTTCATCTCGCCCGACGCGATGAACTGGTCGATGATGACCTGCGCGCCGTTGGCGAAGTCGCCGAACTGCGCTTCCCACAAGACCAGCGCCTTGGGCTCAGCGGTCGAGTAGCCGTATTCGAAGCCGAGCACGGCCTCTTCCGACAGCAGCGTGTCGATGACCTCGAACTCGGCCTGCGGGCCTCCCAGGTGGTTGAGGGGCACATAGCGCTCCTCGGTCTGCTGGTCGACGAAGATCGAGTGGCGCTGCGAGAAGGTGCCGCGCGAGGAATCCTGGCCGGACAGGCGCACCGGCACGCCCTCTTTCAGCAGCGTGCCGAAGGCGAGCGCTTCGCCGGTCGACCAGTCGAAGCCTTCGCGGGTCTCGAACATGTGGCGCTTGGCCTCAAGCTGGCGCGCGACGGTCCTGTGGATGTTGAAGCCCTCCGGCACCGTGGTCAGCGCGCGGCCGACGCTTTGCAGGACCTCGATCGGCACCGCGGTCTCGCCGCGGCGGTCGCCGGCTGGCGCCACCGACAGACCGCTCCAGCGACCGTCGAGCCAGTCGGCATGGTTGGGCAGATGCGCTTTCGACGCGTCGTATTCGGCGTCGAGGCGCGAATTGAATCCGCCGATCATGTCCTTGATGTCGGGCTGCGCCAGCGTTCCTTCCGCCACCAGCTTCGTCGCATAGAGCTCCAGCGTCGTGGGATGGTCCTTGATCGCGCGGTACATCAAGGGCTGGGTGAACGCCGGCTCGTCGTTCTCGTTATGGCCGAAGCGGCGATAACAGAACATGTCGATGACGACGTCCTTGTGGAAAAGCTGGCGGAACTCGGTCGCGATGCGCGCGACGTGCACGACGGCCTCCGGATCGTCGCCGTTCACGTGGAAGATCGGCGCCTGCACCATCAGCGCCACGTCGGACGGATAGGGCGAGGAGCGGGAATAGATCGGCGCGGTGGTGAAGCCGATCTGGTTGTTGACGATGAAATGGATCGTGCCGCCGGTGCGGAAGCCGCGCGTGCCCGACATCGCGAAGCACTCCGCGACCACGCCCTGGCCCGCGAATGCCGCATCGCCGTGGATGAGCAGCGGCAGGACGCTGGCGCGATCCTCGCAATCGCCGAGCTGGTTCTGCTTGGCGCGCGCCTTGCCGAGCACGACCGGATCGGCGGCCTCGAGATGCGACGGGTTGGGCGTGAGCGAGAGGTGGACCTTCACATTGTCAAATTCGCGGTCCGACGAGGCGCCGAGGTGGTATTTCACGTCGCCCGAGCCCTGGACCGAGCTCGGCTGGGCGCTGCCGCCCTGAAATTCGTGGAAGAGCTGGCGATAGGGCTTGGACATCACGTTCGCAAGCACGTTCAGGCGCCCGCGATGGCTCATGCCGAGCACGACCTCCTTCACGCCGAACTGGCCGCCGCGCTTGATGATCTGCTCCAGCGCCGGGATCATCGCCTCGCCGCCGTCCAGCCCGAAGCGCTTGGTGCCGAGGAAGCGCACCGCGCTGAATTTCTCGAAGCCTTCGGCCTCGACGAGCTTGTTCAGGATCGCGCGCTTGCCTTCGGGGGTGAACGCGATCTCCTTGTCGGGCCCTTCGATGCGGCGCTGAAGCCAGTCCTTCTGCTCGGCGTCGTTGATGTGCATGAACTCGTAGCCGATGCGCCCGCAATAGGTGCGCTTGAGGATCTCGACCATGCGGCGCGGCGTGGCGCTTTCGAGGCCCAGCACGCCGCCCACGAAGACCGGGCGATCGAGATCCTCGGGATGGAAACCGTAGAACGCCGGGTCGAGCTGCGGATGCGGCGTCTTGGGCGCGAGGCCGAGCGGATCGAGGTTGGATTCGAGATGGCCGATGACGCGGTAGGCGCGCACCATCTGGATCGCGCGGATGGATTCGCGGGCGGCGGCGCGCACGTCCTTCTCGCTCACGCCCGCCTTCGCCGGCCATTGGCCGGTGAGCGCACCGACGAGATCGCCGCTCGCAAGCTCAGGCTTGCTGTCGCGTGCCCAGTTGGGGCCGCGGCCGAGCTGGGTCGCGGAAAGCTCCTGCTCCGACAGGCTCGCGAAATAGGCGGCCCAGCCGGGATCCACCGCATCGGGGTTCGCCTGATACTGGGCATAGAGCGACTCGATGAAGGCCGCGTTCGTCCCCTGCAGGAACGAAGTCGCCTCGAAGATGTCGTTGGTGCCGCGGTTGACGCGGGATTGACTAGTCATTTCAAAGCTTTAAGGACGGGCTTGTTGGGCCTGTCCGGTCCTGTGGGCGGCACGCGCAAGGGATCGCGTGGTACTGCCGAACGCGCGCCAATTCAATGCTTTCCGTGGTTAATATGGGATCAATGGGGCGATTTTACGAAGGCGGGAAGCGGCTGCACGCGCTGGATACGCTGCGCGGGATCGCGGCGCTTTCCATCGTCTTCTGGCATTGGCAGCACTTCTTCGCCGTCAGCGGGAACTGGCAGGACGGCTGGAGCCGCGCGCAGGAGCCGTTCTATCCCGTCTTCAAGCCGCTCTATGAGCAGGGCTGGGCGGCGGTGGACCTGTTCTTTCCGCTCTCCGGCTTCATCTTCTTCTGGCTCTATGGCGAGGCGATCCGCGAGCGGCGCATCGGTGCGGTGAGCTTTGCGTGGCTGCGCTTCTCGCGGCTCTATCCGCTGCATCTGCTGACGCTTCTGATCGTGGCCGCACTCCAGTTCTTCTTCTGGCGCGCGACGGAGGGCTTCTTCATCTACGACGTCAACGACGTGCCGCATTTCGCGTCGAGCCTTCTGATGGCGCAGCAATGGCTGCCGCCGACGATCGATCAGTCCTTCAACGGCCCGGCGTGGTCGGTCTCGGTCGAAGTGCTGCTCTATATCGGGTTCTTCGCGCTGAGCCGGCTGGGCTTGCGCGGCTTCTGGCCGGCGCTCGCGGTCTCGCTGCTCGGCGTTCTCTTATACAAGTGGAACTGGTTCATCTCGCGCGGCGTGATGGGGTTCTTCGCGGGCGGGGCGATCTATGCGCTCGACCGGATCATCGTGGCGCGGAGCGATGCCAAGCGTATCGCGCGCTGGATATGTGCGGCCGCGATCGTGTTGTGGATCGTCATGATCGTCGAAGCCTATGCGGGCCCGCTGCACGATGCCTGCTATTGGCTGTCGGGACATATCTCGCCGGAGACGGGAAAGCTCTATATCGGCTACAGCCGCGATGTGTTCCTGCTGCTCTTCATTTTCTTCGTCAGCCCGGTCACGATCCTGGCGCTCGCGCTCGGCGAGCAGGTGCTGGGCGCGTCGTGGGAGCGGCTGTCGTTCCTGGGCGACATCTCCTATTCGACCTACCTGCTGCATTTCCCCATGCAGCTCGCGCTCGCGCTCGTCGCCGTCCATTTCGCGCTGACGCCGGCGTTCTTCGAGAACGGCTTGGCGCTTGTCGTGTTCTATGCCGTTCTCATCGGCCTCGGATTGCTGTCGTTCCGCTTCTTCGAGCGGCCGTTGCAGAAAATGCTGCGCCGCACGCGCCATTGAAACCTCCGCCATTCGCCTTAAGTCAGAAGTTCCAGGAGGAGCCCGATGTTTTCCGGAATTGTTCTTGCCGTCATGACGGCCGCATCCGCCGCCAATGCCGCGGACGCGACGCATGTCCTCGACATCGACAATCGCGTGCCGAAGTTCCAGACGTTCTACATCGACGCGACGAAAGCGCCGGTCAGCGCCGATGCGCGCTTCGAATTGTGGCAGAAGGAGGATGGTCTCGCAGCCGTCCCGCCCGGTCCCGACGGCGACAAGATGGCAAGGGAACTCCTCGACGCGGCGTGGGACCGCTATCCCGCGCTCGTCCCCAGGCTCGCCGCGCTCGAGCAGGCGGCCGAAGACGAGGGGCGCGCGTCGTTCGACAGGATCAACGAATTGCTCGCGACCGGCGACACACAGGTCCATTCGCGGCTGATCCTCTATGTCGGCCAGTTCGACAACAACGCCTTCACCATGCCCTCGATGGGCGGCAAGCCGGTGACGGTCCTGATGCCGGTCGAGAACGCGATCCTGAAGATCGCGCTGGCGCACGAGCTGACGCATTCGGTGCATATCCAGCTCGCGCATGTGCAGAACTCGTTCGGCGCGCCGGTCGGCGAGACGGTGTTCCTGGAGGGGCTCGCGATGCGCACCTCGCAGGCCGCGGTGCCGGGCCTGCCCGAGACCGCCTACACGCAGATCGATCCGAACGATCACTGGCTCGCGACCTGCTACGCCAAGCAGGATGCGGTGCTCAAGGACATCGTCCCCGATCTCGACAGGAGCGGGCAGGACGTCGCGATGAAATACACCTTCGGCCAAGGCAACAACGGCATGCAGCGCGAGGCCTATTGCGCGGCGTGGATCGCGATGGGCAAGCTCATCGCCTCCGGCCATACGCTGCCCGAACTCGCGCGCATCCCCGAAGACAGGATGGCCGGCACGATCCGAGCGGCGCTGAACTAAGGTTTGCGCGGCAAGATACGCAATTCGGCGGTCGCTTTCGCGACAGTCGTGCCGTCGGGCGCGAGAAGTTCGGCTTCGGCGAAGGCGCGCTTTTCCTCGCGTGAGATGAGCCGGGTGACGGCAACGAGGCTGCCGAGCGGTGCCGGCTTGAGGAAGACGGTTTCGAGCTTCGCGGTGACGGAGGTCAGCTCCGGCGGGAGCTCGCAGAGCAGCGCGGCGGAGGTCGCCGAATCCAGCATCGCAGCAAGCAACCCGCCTTGTACCGTTCCGTGACGATTGGCGAACTCCGGGCGCGCAACATAGCGGATGCGCTTGGCGCCATCCGGCGCGTCGGAAAGGATCTCGCGGCCGAGCAACTTCGCGGCAGGGGTCATCTGCGCGAGGTGACTGTTCACTTCTTGCTCAGCAGTTCCACCAGCGTGGTGCCCAGCGCCGCCGGGTTCGGCGAGACGCGGATGCCGGCGGAGCGCATGGCTTCGATCTTGGATTCCGCGCCGCCCTTGCCGCCGGAGATGATGGCGCCGGCATGGCCCATGCGCCGGCCCGGCGGCGCGGTGACGCCGGCGATGAAGCCCACCATCGGCTTCTTGGTCTTGCTGTGCTTGATGAACTCGGCCGCGTCTTCCTCGGCGCTGCCGCCGATTTCGCCGATCATGATGATCGACTGGGTCTCGGGATCGGCAAGGAACATCTCCAGCACGTCGATGTGCTCGGTGCCTTTCACGGGATCGCCGCCGATGCCGACGCAGGACGTCTGGCCGAGCCCCACAGCGGTCGTCTGCGCCACCGCCTCATAGGTGAGCGTGCCCGAGCGCGAGACGATGCCGACCGTGCCGCGGCGATGGATGTGACCCGGCATGATGCCGATCTTGCATTCGCCCGGCGTGATGACGCCCGGGCAGTTGGGACCGATGAGGCGCGACTTCGAACCCGACAGCGCGCGCTTCACCTTGACCATGTCGAGCACCGGGATGCCCTCGGTGATGCACACGATGAGCGCGATCTCGGCGTCGATCGCCTCCAGGATCGCGTCGGCAGCGTAGGGCGGCGGCACGTAGATCGCGCTCGCGGTGGCGCCGGTGGATTCCTTCGCCTCGCGCACCGTGTCGAAGACGGGCAGCCCCAGATGCGTCTCGCCGCCTTTGCCGGGCGAGGTGCCGCCGACCATCTTGGTGCCGTAGGCGATGGCCTGCTCGGAATGGAACGTGCCCTGCTTGCCGGTGAAGCCCTGGCAGATCACTTTGGTGTTCTTGTCGACGAGGATGGACATGGGAAACGCTTTCTATTTGAAGACCAGATGGGAAACCGGCGTCTCGAAGCCGTAGACGATCATCGCCAAGGCCGTGAGATCGAAAGCCGCATGCGCGATCACGGGCACGTACAGCCTGCGCCCCGCCGCGAGATAGACGATGCCGAGCACCAGGCCGGTGAAGAAGGCGTTGAGCATGCCGAACCAGCCCTGCTGCCAATGGGCGAGCGCGAACAGCGTCGTGGCGACGAGGAGCGTCGCCGCGGTCGCGGCCATGCTCTCGCCGAACAGCCTGCGCATGCGCTCGAAGAGGAAGCCGCGGAAGACGAGCTCCTCGGCGAAGCCCGCGCCGTAGATCGCATAAGCCGCCAGATCGAGCGCGCCGGCATTGTCGTGGGCCACGTATTGATAGCTCAGATTCATCGCCGGCGCGCCGAACAGCGGCATCACCAGCGCCTTCAGCGCGAATTTGAGCGCGATGCCGAGGCCGACACCGAGCACCAGCCCGCCGAGCCAGCTCTTCGGGCGCACCAGGCCGAGATCGCTCAGGCGTGTGCGCGAGAGCCAGGCCCAGGCGAGGATGAGCACGGCACCCACGGGCGGCGCCACCAGCACGCCCGCCACGACGGCCGCGAAGCCCATGAGCCCCAGCACGTCGAAGCCGCGCAGATGCGTGGCGAAACGGTCGCGCGCGGACAGAGGCGATGGTGCGGCGTCGGCGGTCATCTATGCTTCGTCTTGAGCGTCTCTTGCACGAGCGCGCGAACCTGGGCACCGCTGATCTTCGAAAGCTCTGCATAGGCCGCGTCGGTCGCCTTGCGGTCGCCTTGGCCCTTGCCGGTCAGATCGTAGCCGTCGCCGGTGTACGTCATGTCGAATTCGAACGGGGCCGCCTTGCTGCCCTCCTTGGCGACGAAGACGAGGCTCTTGCCGTCGCTGCAGCTCGCCACCAGCCAAACCGTGCCGCCATAGGTCTTCTCGACCGGCCCCGTCGCGCATTGCGCAGGCGCGCCCGGATCGAGCGCAAGCGCGGGCGCCGACGCGAGCAGTGCCGGCAGGGCTAGAAAGAACCGGGCGTGCCTCATGCGGAATCCCAGCCGATCTTGGTGATGATGCTTTTCAAGGCGTCGTTGAGCTGCTGGACCATGCGCGACTGCATCTCGACCGCCATGCTCCATTTCTGCATGAGGATTTGCATCTGCATGAGATTGTCCGGACTCTGCGGATCCTGCTGCAGCTTCTCGACCGCGCGCTTCAGCTCGTCGACGGTCCCCTGCTGATCCGTCAGGGAAGACATTGCGGCCGCCAGTTCGTCCTGGGTCATTTCGTCCCCTTTGCCGACATGTGCGACAGCCTGAGGTCGAGCAGCCTGCGCGATGCCAGGGCTACGGCGGCCGCCGGCTTGTTCCACGTGCTGACCCCAAGGATGGCGGTATAGGCGCCGGCCCCCTCTTCGTCGCTGGGTTCTCCGGCAAAGCCGATCTTCGTCATCATGCAATAATCGGCGCCCGACTTTTTCTTGTCCGCGGTTTCTTCGTCGCACAGTTTCTTCCATTGCGCCGCCATGCGATCGGAGCTCCGTTTGGCTTGCTGCGCCTCTTGGGCGGCAATCGGTTCGGCGCACACGTCGGAGACGAGGAAGTCGACGGCTTGATTGAGGTCGGAGACCGCTGCCTCCACTTTCGGGGCATTGTCGTTGATGCATTGCGCGATCTCGGGCGCGAGCCTGGTGGCGTCGTCAGCGCGCGCCGCCGCGGGAAGCGCGGCAAGCGCGGTGAAAGCGATGGCGAAAACGGTGCGCATCATTTCCCCTCCTTGACCGCCTTGACGATCTTCTGCGCTGCGTCGGCGAGGTCGGAGCCGGAGACGATGGGAAGGCCGGATTCGGCCAGGATCTTCTTCCCCAATTCGACATTGGTGCCTTCCAGGCGCACCACCAGCGGCACCGACAACGAGATTTCCCGCGCCGCGGCGACGATGCCTTCGGCGATGATGTCGCATTTCATGATGCCGCCGAAGATATTGACGAGAATTCCCTTCACGTTCGGATCGGAGACGATGATCTTGAACGCGGCCGTGACCTTCTCCTTGCTCGCGCCGCCGCCGACGTCGAGGAAGTTCGCCGGTTCCTCGCCATAGAGCTTGATGATGTCCATCGTGGCCATCGCCAGTCCCGCGCCGTTCACCATGCAGCCGATCGAGCCGTCGAGCTTGATGTAGGAGAGATCGTATTTCGACGCCTCGACCTCCATCGGGTCTTCCTCGTCGAGATCGCGCAGGCCCAGGATGTCCTTGTGGCGGTAGAGCGAGTTGTCGTCGAAATTGATCTTGGCGTCGAGGCAGATCACCTGGCCCGTCTTGGTCACGACGAGCGGATTGATCTCGAGCAGGCTCATGTCCTTGGCGAGGAACGCGTCGTACAGCGACTTGACGAGCGTGCCGCACTGCTTGGCCTGGTCGCCCTTGAGCTTGAGCGCGGTCGCGATCTCCAGACCGACATAGGGCGAGTAGCCGGCCGCGGGCTCGACCTGGAACGTCTTGATACGCTCGGGCGTCTTGTGCGCGACTTCCTCGATGTCCATGCCGCCTTCGGTCGAGGCGATGAACGCGACGCGGCTCGTCGCGCGGTCGACGAGGGCGGAGAGATACAGCTCGCGCTCGATCGCCGAGCCGTCCTCGATATAGAGACGCCGCACGACGCGGCCGTGCGGGCCGGTCTGGTGCGTCACCAGCGTCATGCCGAGCATGCGCCTGGCTTCCTTCTCCACGTCCTCGATGGACTTGACGACCTTGACGCCGCCGCCCTTGCCGCGGCCGCCGGCATGGATCTGCGCCTTCACCACCCAGACCGGTCCGCCCAGCTCCTTGGCGGCCGCTACCGCCTCCTCGACGCTGAAGGCGGCTTTGCCGCGCGGCACGGCGACGCCGAAGCCGCGCAGGACCTCTTTGGCCTGGTATTCGTGGATATTCATGGGAGAAACCTTGGGCTGTGCGGGGATTTCGGTGCGCCGCACAATACCAGCCGAACCCCCATGCGCAAGGCAGGAGAGGCGCTATCGCGTCGCGGGTTCGGGACCCAGAATCACCGGATTCCGCGCCCTCATGGCGGGCCGCACGATCCTGTCGGCAAGCAGCACGGCCACGGCCGCCACGCCCGCGCCTGCGATGACATCGACGACATGATGGCCGCCCTGGATGGGCGTGGCCACCAGGACGACCGCATTCACCGCGCCCAGGATCCAGCGCAGCACCGGCAGCTCGCGTGCCTGCCAGACCACGATGAGCGCCAGAGCCGCATGATAGGAGGGAAACCCGATCAGCCCTTTGGCATCCGTCGGCGAGACGGTGCCGGGCCCCTGCGTGAGGAGCGCGATCAGCTCCCTCGCATAGCGCCCGTCGAGCGCGACGGCGAGATGGCCCGACACGCTCGCGGGAAGCTGGTAGACGCTGAAGGCGCCGAAGGACGGCGCAGCCGTCCACACTGCGATGGAGATCGCCGCGCCGAACGCCACGGACAGGACGAGCGAGTAGATGCGGCTCGGCTCGCCCGCGAGCCCGATGGTGACGATGAGCAGGGCGATCTGCGGCAGCACCGACAGATAGACGAGCTGCAGCACAGCGTTGGTGACCGGGTAATGCGCGACGAAGGCCATCATCGCGGGCCAGTCGACCCCCATCGCGCGGTCGATTGCTGCCAGCTGCGTGTCGATGCGCGGCCCTGCCACCGTGAGCAGGAGATAGTTGAGCAGGCTGAAGCTCGCCGACATGCCGAGCAGGAAGCTCGTTCCCGCCAGCATCGCGCTCAGCCGCTCGTCCTTGCGGACATGCTCGTAGAAGAGAGCGCCCGCCGCGCACAGGAGCGTGAGGAGGGCGATCAGGCCGAAGCCCTTCGCGTCGACGTCGAAATGGCCGGCGTTGACCCAGATGAAATCCGTCCCCGCCGCCGCAACGACGATGCTGAGCAGGATGATCTGCAGACGGCGCGTCACGAAAAGCCAGAAGCGGGGATTGCCCACACAGGATCGGCGGTTTCGCTTAAGGAAGTCCAAATAGGGCAGCGGTGCTGCCCTCATGCTTCGACAGGCTCAGCATGAGGGACTGGGACAGTGTGCCGATTGGCTCAAACCCTCGCCCTGAGCTTGTCGAAGGGTGAGCTTGTCTGGACGACGGCGATACCCTCATGCTTCGACAAGCTCAGCATGAGGGACTGCTTCAGTATGCCGTTTGCTCAGACCCTCACCCTGAGCTTGTCGAAGGGTGAGCTTGTCTAGGCGATCAATATCCCCCGCCGACGCCGCCGCCGCTGAGCGCGGAATTGTCCAGCTCGAGCTCGCGCGAGACCGCGCGTGTCGCGCAGACCGTCGAGATGTAGGTGAAGAACATGTCGCCGGTGCCCCATTTGCGCAGATTGGTGCGCTCGGTGCAGTCGGGGACGGGCATCGCCGGGGCGCATTTGAGCATGCCGCCCTTGAAGTGGCGCACGGCTTCGTGCTCGCCGCATTCCAGGATCACGCCCTTGGTGTAGGTGCCGGCCATGCCCTGGTCGGACTGGACGACGTCGCCGATGGTGATCTTCAAGTGGCTGCCCGCGATGCAGCGCGCGACCTCGCCCTCGTATCCCGAATTGATCCAGGTCTCGCCCGTCATGTGCGAGGCGGGGAACTCGCGCCCGTCGCCCGCGATGCAGACCGCATGGATCGATTTGACGACGGTGGCTTCCTGCATCTCGCAATGGGCCGATGCCGCGGCCGCGACACCGCCGCCGCCCTCGTTGCGGACGTTGACGTATTCGTAGCTGCCGCCGCCATAGATGACGACCGATGCGGCCGCGCCCGCATTCGCGGCGGCAAGCGCCTGCGCGAAGGCGGACGCCTCGACGTTCACCTTGTTGATGACGACGACTTTGTTGATGTTGATGTTCTTGTTGATGTTGACCGGCTTGTTGATGTTGATGTTCTTGTTGATGATGATCGTCGACCCGCCGCCACCGCCGCCGTGACATCCGCCGCCGCCGCCACCGCCGCCATAGCCGCCCGGCGAGCCCGCGCCGCTCACCGACACGTTGCCGCTCACGCTCGGCACGCTGCCGGTGTAGAACCCACCCGCCGCGGCCGGCGAGACGCTGGCCGCGATCAAGGCCGCGCCGGCAACGGCTGCGACTGCAAACCTGAACGGGATCGGCGACATGCTATGGCTCCTTCGCTGTGGCCATCCTACACAGGACATTGTGCCTTCCGCGCCCGGAAGACGGACAAAGCCTTAATGGCCGAGCCACCAGCTTCACGTTCCATGCCACGCAGGGCCCCGAAATCGCCACGCTTCTTGGTTCGAAATGGCACAGGAACCAGGGTTAACGGCCACGCAGGGGAGCCATGATCCCGATCTCGGACGACAATCCGGTCGAGCACGCGCCGTTCATGACCTGGCTCATCGTGGCCGGCTGCGTGGCCGCGTTCCTGTGGGAATTGTCGCTCGGCGAGCACGGCATGGCGGCGGCCGAGAACGTGCTCGGCTTCACGCCGGCGGGCTTCTTCGGGCACGAGACCGCGCCGTCGGAAGAGGTGCTGGGATTGCCGGTTTGGACCACGATCTTCACCTCCATGTTCCTGCATGGCGGCATCCTGCATATCGCCGGCAACATGCTGTTCCTCTGGATCTTCGGGAACAACATCGAGGAGGCGATGGGGCATTTGAAGTTCACGCTGTTCTATCTCGTGAGCGGCGTCGTCGCGGCGCTGACCATGGGCTACGCCGACCCGCATTCGAACATCCCGATGATCGGCGCGTCGGGCGCGATCTCGGGCGTGCTCGGCGCCTACATGCTTCTTTATCCGCGCGCCCGCGTGCATGTGATCATCCCGCTCGGCATCATCCTCTATCCCGTCTGGATCAGGGCGATGTGGGTGGTCGGCGTGTGGTTCGCGATGCAGCTCGTCAGCGCGGCCTACGCCGATCCGACCAAGCCCGGCACCGCGTTCTGGGCCCATGTCGGCGGCTTCGTCGCGGGATTGATCCTCACCCCCGTCCTGAAATCGCGCGGCGTGCGCTATTTCGGCCCGTATTTCCAAAGAGGGCCTTGGAATTAGAGGCTGGTTTACCGAGCCGTAGCTCGCGGCAACCAGTCCGCCTTCGCCCTTCGGGCTACGGCGCGACAGCCTTCGCCCGCTTCGCGAGCGAAGGCTGGCATGCGTTTCGCTCTTTGTGCTTGCGAAAGGCGCGAGGGCGTTCCGATCTGGAGCAACCGCCGGCGCGCCAACCGAGGATTTGGGGCGCGAGCGGTCATGAAGCACAAGAATTCGCATCTGCTGGTGGGATATTGGAGCCGCCTGCGCAAGGGCCGCGACGTTCCGGACCAGACCGACATCGATCCGCGCGCGATCAAGCGCATGCTCTCCCATGTGTTCATCCTGGATGCGATCAATCCCGCGCGTCCGATCTATCGTCTCGCGGGCACCGGGCTGTGCGAGCGTTTCGGCATGGAGCTCAAGGGCACCGGCTTCCTGGCGAACTGGGAAGGCCAGTCGGGCATCGCGCTCGGCTCGCTTCTCAAGCAGGCATTGAAGGCGCGGAAGCCCGTCTGCCTGTCCTCGATCGGGGCGACGGCCGAATGCGGCATGGTCGAGCTCGAGACGATCCTGGCGCCGATCACCTTCGACGGCGGCGAGCCGGTGCGCTTCATCGGCTTCACGCAGGTCCTCAGCGACGCCGCCCTTCTGGCGGGACGCCCGATCGCCTTCCAGCGCCTGGTCGCCTCCCAGCTCGTGCGCGAGGACGAGCCGCTCTCGGCAGGCGCTTTGCCGCCGCTTCCCCCGCCGGTACAGATCCAGCGCAACCACAGCCATCCCAAGGCGCCGCACCTGCGCCTCGTCGTGTCTCAGGACCGGCCCTCCCAGGTGAACATCGACGCGAGCGAGACCCTGCGCCGCATGGCGCAGCTCTTCGGAGGGAACGGGGCGGAGAAGTAGCAATTGGTTTGAGCCAAGCGGCACGTCGCCCTTCGAGGCTCGCCCGTCCATACGCTGACGCTATGGACGGCTCGCACCTCAGGGTGACGTACCTACTTTAGCAGTCGCGTCATGCTGAGGTGCCCGCCGAAGGCGGGCCTCGAAGCATGGCGCGCTGCTATTGCGGCCTGGCGCTTTCGGGAGTGGGGTCGTCGCCCTGCTGCGAGTTGGTCTTGGCGACGGGACTTTCGAGCGGCTCGTCGTGGATGATGGTCCGGTTGAGCTGCTGCTCGTCCTGCTTGTGTTGCAGATAGGGGATTTCGTATTTCTCGATCTTCGCCCGATAGGCTTCGAAGGTCTTCTCGTCATCCGGCGTGCGCTTGTCGCAGCGGTCGGGCGGAAGCTTGGCCTGTTCCTGGCACCACAGGTCGAAATTGATGGTCTTGACGTCGTAGCGCGTCGATTGCGCCTGGGCAGGCAAGGCCACGAGCGCGGCCAATGCGGCGAATTTTAAGGATCTCATCCCAGCCATAACGCAACCATACGCCCGAAGTTTCCGGCTTGGAAGCGCGGCGGCTGTCACAAAGCCGCTCGGCGTGACTATTCCGCCGCAACCTGCACGACCTCGGGCGCCGGCGCGGGCCGGCCCAGGATCATGTCCGATGCCTTCTCGGCGATCATGATGGTGGGCGCGTTGGTGTTGCCGCTGACGAGCGCCGGCATCACCGAGGCATCGACGACGCGCAACCCTTCCAGACCATGGACCTTCAGTTGCGGATCGACCACGCTTTCGCCATCCACGCCCATCTTCGCGCTGCCCACGGGGTGATAGATGGTCTCGGCGGTCTTGCGCACGAAGGCGTCGATCTGCTCGTCCTTGGTCACATGCGCGCCGGGCATAAGTTCGGGCCCGCGATAGGGATCGAAGGCGGCCTGCGCGAACACCTCGCGCGCCAGCTTCACGCCCTCGCGCAGAACGCGGCGGTCCTCCTCGGCCTCGAGATAGTTGGGCTGGATGATCGGCGCCACCAGCGGATCGGCCGATTTGAGCGTGATAGTGCCGCGGCTCTGCGGACGAAGCTGGCAGACATGGGTCATGAATCCGTGCCGGTCGCCCTTGACGCGTGTGTGGTCGTACATCAGCGCGGTGATGAAGTGGAATTGCAGGTCGGGGGTCTCCAGATCCGGACGGCTCTTGAGGAACGCGCCCGATTCGAGGCCCTGGCCTGTCGCGAGCCCCGTGCCGAACAGCATGTATTGCAAGCCCGTCTTCAGCGCGGCGAGCGGCTTGGACTGGCTGTAGAGCGTGATCGGCTGGCTGCTCTCGTACTGGATCGAGCAGTCGAGATGGTCCTGCAGGTTGCGGCCCACGCCTTTCATGTCGGCGACGACGGGAATGCCGAAGCGCGTCAAGGTCTCTGCGTCGCCGACGCCCGAGAGCATCAGCACCTGCGGCGTGTTCACCGCGCCGCCTGAGAGGATCACCTCGCGCGTCGCGCGCGCCTTGTGCGGCTGCTTCTTCTGGACGTATTCGACGCCGACCGCGCGCTTGCCCTCGAAGAGGATGCGCGCGACCTGGGCGTTGGACTCGATGGTCAGATTCTTGCGGTCCAGGATCGGATGCAGATAGGCCTTCGCCGCGCTCCAGCGCTTGCCCTCGTGGATCGTGAGCTGATAGGGGCCGAAGCCTTCCTGCTGCGAACCATTGAAGTCCGCGGTCTGGGGATGGCCCGCATCGGCGCCGGCCTGGATGAAGCTCTTGAACAGCGGGTTGGTCGAGCGCCCGTTGGAGACGCGCAACGGTCCCTCGCCGCCGTGGAACGCGTCGCCGCCGTTCTCGTTCGCCTCGGCGCGCCGGAAATAGGGCAGCACGTCGGCGAACGACCAGCCGTCGCAGCCCATCTGCCGCCAGCCGTCATAGTCGCGCGCGTGACCGCGGATATAGATCATCCCGTTGATCGAGGACGACCCGCCCCAGCCGCGTCCGCGCGGCCAGTAGAGACGGCGGTTGTTCAGGTGAAGCTGGCCCTCGGTCTCGTAGTACCAGTTGTAGGGATTGGGCTTGCCGAGCAGGGCGGGAATGCCCGCGGGCATATGTATCATCGCCGATCTGTCGCGCCCGCCGGCCTCGATCAGCAGCACCTCGTTGTTCGGATCGGCGGAGAGGCGGTTGGCGAGCACGCAGCCCGCGCTGCCCGCGCCGATGACGATGTAGTCGAAGGCTTTCATGGCTGTATCGGCACGGCCGGCTTGTCGGTGTTGTCCGGCGCCGGCGGGGCCGGCGTCGAGGGCTGCGGCACCTTCGCTTCGGCTTCGAGCTTCTGGAGCGCGGTCTCCACCGCGCCGTGGCAGCGCTTCGCCGAGCTGAGCATCGCCGGCACCGCGCCGTTCATCAGCCAGCAATCGTATTGCGCCTGCGCGCGCGCGGAGTCGGCGGGGAAGCTGTCCTTGCCGCGCTCCAGCGCGCGGATGAGGCGGTCGCGCATCTTGTGGGTCGGTATGTCGATGCCGGGCTCGGGTTCGACGAGCGAGCCGCGCGCGGCGATGATCGCCTTCTCGGCATAGGCATTGGCGAGCGCGCCGATGGCGCTGTCCATCCTGGTCATCTCGATCGAGCCGCCATTGTCGAAGGCGACGCCGGCCGCGGCCCCCACCTCGCCGAAGGAACGGGCGAGCGCCGAATAGTTCTTGAACAGCGCCTTGTTGAATTTCGAGCCCAGGGGCACGGTTTCCTTCAGATCGTCCAATGCGGTGTTGTTGACGCAGCCGAAAAGAAGCAGCGCCGCGCCAAGGCAAGCCGCAACACCAAAACGCGAATTCGCCATGCAAATCTCCGATCGGCCCCAGCGGCCCGGACGATGCTATAGCCTGCCACGGCCCGAAGGTTAAGTCCGGCTTAACAGCATTAAATATGGTCGCGGGTCCGGGGGAATTTAAACCATCTATTGACCCTCGCGGGGCAAACTGCAGGTGGAACAGAAGGGGTTGGCCGGGCTGGGCTCCGGCGCGCCATGAAGGACATCGAACCCGTGATCGCAAAAGCCAAGGCCGAGCGCCGCCGTTTCCGGCGCGTCCGCGTGGACCTGACAGGGCGCCTTTTCGTGCCCGCGGATTCGCGCGAGTGCCACTGCAAGATCGTCGACCTGTCGCCGGGCGGCGCGTCGCTGGAGTGCGATCTGGTTCTCGATCAGGGCACGCAGATCGTCCTTTACGTCGACGGCTTCGGCCGCCTCGAGGGCTCGGTGATGCGCACCGAGGGCGGCGATTTCGGCGTCCGCTTCAACTGCACCGCCGCCAAGCGCGAGCGCATCGCCGAACAGCTCATCCTCTTCATGAACCGCTCGCTGATCGACGAGAACGAGATGCGCCGCCACGACCGCACGCCGCAGAAAGGCATCGCCCGCTTCACCCGCGCCGACGGGCAGTTCGTCGCCTGCGAGGTGCTCGACCTGTCGGTGAGCGGCGTCTCGCTCAAGACCGACGTGCGTCCGCCGATCGGCGAGTTCGTGCTCATCGGCCAGATGGCCGGCCGTGTCGCGCGCCATCACGAGCAGGGCATCGGCATCGAGTTCGTCGGCGGCTCCCCGGTCAGCGCCGACCGCCTCCAGCCCAAGGCGGCGACGGGGCGGTAAGCTTCTCAGCTGTACGAGTTATAATTTAAGGTTATAATCCGCCATGAGAAAGGGCGGATACATGAAGCTTGCCGGACAGATCAAACCCGTCGGCTATTTTCAAGCCAACGCGTCGAGGATCATCAAGGATATTGTCGAAACTCGAAATCCACTCGTTCTTACTGTGAACGGCGAGGGCAGAGTTATCGTTCAAGATATCGATAGCTACCAGGAAACTCAGGACTCGCTTCGCACGTTGCATTCCACTCTCTTCGATAAACAGGTGTCATCCCCGGCGAGCACGAGGCGGAGCCGAGTGCGAGGGAAGCATCTGTGTTGGGAGTCAAGCGGATTTGGGGGCGGATTGCATCCAGAGACGGTCCTTTGCGATGAGAAGGTTTGCGAGGACGAGGAGTTTTCTG
>Ga0265318_10000083_pt1 | contig 85655 bp, 62 predicted proteins | sample 4821metaG_FD_192431 | JGI IMG/M metagenome (GOLD analysis project Ga0265318, IMG submission 192431) | Rhizosphere microbial communities from Carex aquatilis grown in University of Washington, Seatle, WA, United States - 4-8-21 metaG | ecosystem: Host-associated > Plants > Roots > Rhizosphere >...
GGCATCGAGCAGATCCAGGAACTCGGGCTTCCCGGCGTTGTCGAGGTAGACCCGGGTCTCCTGGATGTCGACGATGGTGGCCTTGCGGATCACGGAGTCGATGGCGTAGGGGCCGGCCGAGTTGCTATCGGTGTCCCGGATGATCGCCACCGACCACTTGGGGCTGTTGGGTGGCGGCGAGAACATGATGGCCATCAGCTTGATGGGCAGGCTGGTGCGCTCGGGCTCGGGGGCGGGCGGCGTCCCCTGCTCCTCGGGCTTCTCGGGCTCGGGCAAGATCGGGGGACAGGTCGAACAGAAGACGTTGCGCTTGAGGATGGCCTCCACGTCCTTGAGGTAGGGGGTCTGGCCGGCGGGGTTGGAGACCAAGGAACGAGAGGAGGCGCGGAAGGCGGGCGTGTTGCGACCGATGCGCGAGCCGATGAGGACACCCGAGGCGCGGGCGGCGAAGGCCGCCACCACGGCGATGACGGCCAGATCGATGGCCCACATGTACTTGCGAAGCAGTGTCTCCATTCGGTTGTCCGGCCTAGGTGCGACAGCAACGCCGGGGCCAGCCCCCAGACTTAATGCTTTCTTAATAAAAACAGCTCTTTACGAATTTCTGGAGCCTGGGCTGGGCTGCCAATTTGGCACACAAAAGAAGGCGCGCTTGCCTGCCCGGCGCCGCCCGGGCCGCGGGTACCCCCGGACGGGCAAAAAAATTGACCGTTTTCGAACAGCCCGCATGATGACGGACAGGTGCGATCGAAAATGGCCCATGGATTTGACGGCTCCGAAACGACGAAAGATTCGCCGGCAATCATCTCCCGCAAGCGTCCGCGTTCCGCGGTGGCGGCCTTCCGCCGCGGGAAATCGGACCGCCCCGGACGCGGTCCTTCGGTCATCCCGTCTGTCATGCCATCCGTGAAGGACGACGGCACCGATGCCGCGACCATCCCGGAGTGGGGCCGCATCGTTCTGCGGGCAGGAAGCGCCATCCTGCGCTAGTCGCGCATCGCCAAGGACACAACGTGGTGCGAATCATCAAGCTGCTCCTCGGGCTCGCCACCTTGGTGGCCTTCGTGTGGTTCGGGGCCAACGTCTCTCTCGGCTCGCGGACCCTCTTCGAGCACCTGCAGGCGATCGGCCAGACCCACGAGACCCGCGATCTGCTCGAGGGCACGCGCGAGAGCGCCCGGCCCTTCGCCGGGCCCCTCCTGGACGGCGTCCGACAGAGACTGGCGCGCGCGGGACACGTCCTCGAGGGGGCGAGCCCGGATGCCGGCGTCGCGCCGAGCGAGGAGATCTCGGACGCCGATCGGAAGCGCCTTCGCAAGCTGCTCGAAGACCGCCACGCCTCCCGCTAGCCGAAAGTGGGGCCCCCTCTCCCTGGCCCTTGTATGGATGGGGGACGTGGCTCGCTGCCGCTCGCACGTCCCCGCGCCCCTCTCACTCCGCGCGGGAAAGCCGCAGTGCCGTCGCCGGAATGAAGTGGGCCCCTTTCCCTGGCCCGCGCCCCGCGGAGCGGGGGTCCGCTTTTCTGCAGCAAACTGCGCCTGCCGCTACGACGTGCGGCTGGCCACGGCCTCTCGGAGGCGGCCGATGAGCTCGTCGATGCGTGCGCCGTGGAGCTTGGCGGCGGCGCGACCCACGCACAGGCGGGCGCTGACCGGAAGCAGGGTCTCCACCTCGCGCAGGTGGTGCTGCCGGAGGGTCTCGCCCGAGGAGACGAGGTCGACGATGCGATCGGCGAGGCCCACCAGGGGCGCGATCTCGATCGAGCCGTAGAGCTTGATGATCTCGGCGACGATGCCCCGCGACTGCAGGTGCCGCCGCGTGATCTCCGGGAACTTGGTGGCGTAGCGCAGGTGGACCTGCGCGGACTCGTCGATCGGACGATCGGCGGGCTCGGCCACCACCATCCGGCACCGCCCAATCCCCAGGTCGAGCGGCTCGTAGAGATCGCGGCCTTGCTCGTCGAGGACGTCACGCCCGGCGATCCCGAGATCGGCGGCCCCCCCCTCGACGTAGGCCGGAACGTCGGTGTCGCGCACGATGAGGATGCGGAGCCCGGCCGACTCGATGGGGACGATCAGGCGGCGACTGGCCCGCGCGCGCTCGACGGCGTCGAGATCGATCCCGGCGCGCCGGAAGAGGGGCAACGCCTCGTCGATGATCCGTCCACGCGGCAAGGCCAGCGTCAGCAGACGCGGCACCACCGGCATCGGGGTGGATGTGGAGGCTTTGGACGCACCGGTCGGCCTCGGTGCGCTGGACTTCATCGAGGGCTTCGACGACGGCTTCATGGGGCTCGGCCGCTCACGGGCGGCGGCGCGAAGGGCATTGGGCGATCTTCGGCTACGCGGCCGGGGTACCGACGCCGGCGTGCTCGGCGCAGAGGCCGCCGTGCGCTCGCTTCTTGCGGCAACCTTCCTTGCTGCAGACCTTGTAGTGGTGGTGCGCGCCGAGCTCCTGCCGTCGCCAGGCCAGGAAGTGCTTGCGGCAGTACCCCTTCGCCCGCAGCGGGCGCCCGCACTTGTCGACGGTACAGGCGCCACGAACGCCACCTCGGGCGACCTCCGGGGCGGACGGCTTGGTGGAGTCGGAGGACGGGGCGGCGGATGTCGGGTCGGCCATTTCGCGCAGAGGATAGGCGGACCCCGGGCCGAGTCAAGGGCCCGCGCGACCGGGGGGACGGCCGACGACTCGGGCCACGCCGCCGTCGGCTATACTCTCGCACGGCATGTCGGCGGCGCGGCTCGACCCAGCTCTGGTCAAGAATCCGGTCTTCGTCGTGGACGCCCTACGGACGCCCGTGGGTCGCTACGGTGGGGCCCTGTCCTCGGTCCGGCCGGACGATCTGGCGGCCGGGGTTCTTCGGGCGCTGGTGGCCAGGACGCGGGTCGATCCGGCCAGCATCGATGACGTGATCCTCGGTTGTGCCAACCAGGCGGGAGAGGACAACCGCAACGTGGCCCGGATGGCCCTCTTGCTCGCGGGCCTGCCGGTCTCCGTCCCGGGGCTCACGGTGAACCGCCTGTGCGGCTCGGGGCTGGCCGCCGTCGTGGCGGGCGCACACGCCATCGCGGCCGGCGAGGCCGACGTGATCCTGGCCGGCGGCGTCGAGTCGATGTCGCGCGCACCGCTGGTCCAGGCCAAGCCCACCGAGGCTTTTCCCCGGGGCAATGTCACGCTCTTCGACACGACGCTCGGCTGGCGCTTCACCAACCCGAAGCTCGAGGCCCTGCACGGGGCGCACGCGCTCGGCGAGACCGCCGAGCTGGTCGCCGAGCTGTACGAGATCTCGCGGAGCGCACAGGACGAGCTCGCGCTCGGGAGCCAGCGCAAGTGGGCGGCCGCCCAGGCCGGCGGACGGTTCGAGCGCGAGGTGTGTCCGGTCGAGATCCAGCCGCGCAAGGGCAAGGAGGCCACCCGGGTGACCGTGGACGAGCATCCCCGCCCCGAGATCACGGCGGCCGAGCTCGCGGCCCTACGCCCGGCCTTCCGCGACGGCACCCGCGGGACCGTCACCGCGGGGAATGCGTCGGGCATCAACGACGGCGCCGCGGCGTTGCTGCTGGTGTCGGCGGCCGGGCTGCGCAGCCTCGGCGGGCAGCCAGCGCCCCTCGCGCGCGTGGTCGCCTCGGCGGTGGCCGGGGTCGAGCCCCGCCACATGGGTCTCGGCCCCATCCCGGCCACGCGCAAGTTGCTCGCGCGGGTCGGGCTCGAGGCGCGCGATCTGGATCGGGTCGAGCTCAACGAGGCCTTCGCCGCCCAGGTCATCCCCTGCATGCGCGAGCTCGGCCTCGATCCCGACCGGGTCAACGTCAACGGCGGCGCCATCGCCATCGGCCATCCCCTCGGGGCCTCGGGGGCGCGCCTCGCCGCCACCCTGTGCCACGAGCTCGCCCGCGGTGGGCTCCGGCGCGGGCTCGCGACCATGTGCATCGGCGTCGGCCAGGGCATCTCGGTGCTGTTCGAACGTCCCCCATGAGCGAGGGCCCGGATCCCAGCGGCCCGTCCGATCCCTCGGCGCCCCCCGTGGCCACCACGCCGCCGCCACCGAGCCCGACGACGCCCCTCGCGCCGGGGGCCGGCGAGGACGCCGCGACGACGATCGCGGTGGCCGCGCACGAGCTCAAGAACGCCATGGGCGGCATCGCGATGGCGCTCGCGCGCTGCGATCAGCGCCTGCTGTCGGGGAAGCCCGTCGGTCCCGAGCACATCGCCGCCGCCCGGGCCGAGCTGCGGCGCCTGTCCGCGCTGGTCAACACCTGGCTCGATCGGGCCCGGCCGGCCCTGCCCCGAGCCGGTGTCCTGCCGCCCGCTCCGGACGCGCCTGGCTCTCCCGCTCTCTTGGCCTCCGGGGCCTCCGAGGCACCCGCCGCCACCGTGGATCTGCGCGCGCTCGCCGGTGAGCTCGCGGAGGTGTTCGAGGCGACGCACGGCCGCGCCGTCCGCCTGGCACTGCCCGCCGAGCCGAAGGGCCTCTGCGCGGCGGCGCCCACCGAGCAGGTCCGCGCCGTGCTGCTCAACTACCTCGAGAACGCGCGGAAGTATGCCCCGGCCCCCGCGACGATCGCGCTCCGGATCGCGGCCCCTTCCGCTCGCCGCGCCGACCGCCTGCGTGTCGAGGTCACCGACGACGGGCCGGGCATCCACCCGGACCATCAGCCCCGCCTCTTCGAGCGCTTCTTCCGTGCGCCCGAGGCCGATCCGCGCATCGCCGGCACTGGCCTCGGGTTGTCGATCTGCCGGTCCATCGCGGAGTCGCTGGGCGGGGAAGTGGGCGTCGAGAGTGCCCCGGGACGGGGTGCGACGTTCTGGCTGGATCTGCCGCTGCCTTGAAGCCCGGGACCGGGATGGCTATTCTCCGCGACTTTCGACCGACGGAGACAGCCATTGGCACGCGATCCGAAGATCACTCCAATCACCCGTCACGAGCCCCGCACCTTCTACGCAACCCGCGTCACCCGCACCCGCGCCGGTGAGTCCTGGGACCTGTGGGCGGTCGAGGACGGCCGGCGGGTGGGGTTCATGTCCGTCATCGACGATGGGCACGTGGTGTATGCCCTGGCCTCGGTCAAACGCGGGACCTCCCACGAGGAGGTCGCCGATCTGGTGGAGGGGTTCTTCACGCCATCCTCCACCGACGCGCACAACCGCGAGATCATCATCGCCGACTACGACGACGAGCCCGAAATGCTGGAATCCGACATTCGCCAGAGTTGAGAAGGAACTGTCGGGCGGTTCCGGCAGCCGTTCGGGACCGAGTCCAGTACGATGTCGGGCACGATGTCCGCAGCATCTCCTTCATCCCCGCCCCCTCACCCGCCCCTGTCGCCCCTGGGGCCCTTGGTGCCCCTGGGCAGCGCGCCCACCGCCGCTCCGACCGCCGGCGGTCCGTTCCGCGGGCTCACTCCCTACGACCAGACCGGCGCGGAGTCCTTCCTCGGTCGCTCCGAGGAGACGCAGCTCGTGCTCGCGCGCCTGCTCGAGAAGCAGGCGCGCACCGTCACGGTCACCGGCGAGGTCGGGGTCGGCAAGACCTCGGTGGTGCGCGCCGGAGTCCTCCCGGCGCTCGCCCGGCGCGGGATCCAGATCCTGGAGGTCGACGATCCCACCGAGCTCGACACCCAGATCGAGCAGGCCGCCACCCGGATCGGGTTCGGCCCCATCACGCCTGGCGAGTCCACGCCGAGCTACCTCGCCCGGATGGTGCGCGAATCGCGGGCCGGGATGGTGCTGGTGGTCGATCACCTCGAGTGGGCCTTCGCGCCCGAGATGGCCGACACGGTCGCGTCGCTCTCCGCCTTGATCTCCGCGTTCGCCGAGGCCGGTCCCGGGCGGGTTCGCCTGCTGCTGGTCGTCAGCGACGTCGCGCTCGGTCGGATGTCGCGCCTGGTCCTCCCGCCCGGCTTCGAGTCCTCGGCGCCGATCATGATCGAGCGCCTGGATCAGCTCACCTTGACCGCTCTGCTCGAGCGCCTGACCACCCACGCGGGGACGGCGTTCGAGCCGGGCCTCGCGGCGGCCCTCGCCGGTGAGCTCTGCCGCCGACACCCGGCAGGCTGCCTGCCGCTCGAGCTGCAGCTCTGCGCCCGGGCGGTCATCGACCGCCGCCTGACCTCGCTGCGGAAGCTGGACAACGCCGGCGACGCGGCCGCGCTGCGTGGGCTGTTCTTCGAGGCCGCCACCACCGCGGGGCGGGCCCCGGCGGCGGCGCGCCGGATCCTCGAGGATCTCGCCGCGCACGGGCGCTCGACGCCGACCCGCATCGCCAAGCGGACGCACTTCCCCGCCGGCACGGTCCAGAAGGCGCTCGCCGGGCTGCGGGCCTCGGGGGTGATCGTCGCGGTCGGTCGCGCCCAGCCCGACGCCCCGCCCGACCCCCTGCCCGACACCACGACGGGCGCGGCCCAGGCGCCCGGGACATCGGCCCAGGGACCGGTCGAGCTCGTGCACCGGGGCCTCGGCCCGTTCATCGACGAGTTTCTGCTCCAGGACCACGCCCAGCTCGCCCGGGTGCGTGGCCAGCTCCGACGGCGCCTCGCGCGCGGAGAGCGCGGGCGGCTCTCGTTGCGCCAGATCGCCGAGGTGCGCCGGACGTTCGGCCCGGCGACCACCGGGCTCTCGCCCGCCGAGCAGGCCCTGGTTCAGCGCAGCGTCCGGCGCATCGGGGTTCAGGCCGCGCTCGGCGTCGGGCTGGTGGCCGCCGTGCTCGCGACCTTCGTGGTGGACGCCCGGCAAACCTACATGCTCGCCTTCGATCCGCCGCGCGGCGGGGCGGTGGCCCGGGTGGTGGTGCGGGTCGGGCGCCCCCGCTGGAACCTCGCGCGCATCTGGCCTTCGGCCTCCGGCACGCGCGGGCTGGTGGCGGACACCGGCTTCTCCGCGGCGGGGCTGGCACCCGCCGCCGTCGCCCGTATCGCCGACGGACAGGCCACCGGCAGCCTCGATCCCGCCTCGGCGGTTCCCGCCTGGCTGCGCGACGTCGTCAACGGGTTGCGGCCGGTGCCGCGCGGCGTGGCCAAGGCCCTGATCGGCGATCCGGACGGCGTCACCTCGCTCAAGCAGGCCTTCAGCGATCCGCTCGCCCGGCGCGAGGCGCTCGACTCGCTGGCGGTGATCGGGCGCGGGCGTGCCGGCGAGGACGAGATCCTGGCGGCCGCCCTCGGCGACGCCGCCCCCGAGGTCCGCCGGCGCGGGGTCGAGGTCGCGGGGGAGATCGATCGCCGCCTCGGGACCGGGGCGCACGTGACCACCTTGCGCAATGCCCTCGGCGATCGCTCGACCGACGTGAAGCTGGCCGTCCTGCGCGAGGTGACCTCGCTGCCGGCCGCCGAGGCCACCGACATCCTGACCGTGGCGCTGCGCGACCACGACGTGGCCTTTCGGCGCGCAGTCGAGGACGCGACCATCGCCTTCGCGGCCGACCACCCCGAGGCGGCGGCCGCGGCCGCCCAGCACGTGCTCGAGAGCCCGGATGGCAACGCCCGGCGAAGCGGCATGATGCTGCTCGAGCGCATTGCCACCCGGGCGCCGGCGGCCTGCGCGCGCGTCCTCCAGGCCGTGGTGGCCGACACCCGCGCGCCCGAGGAGGCGCGGGTGTCTGCCTTGCAAGTCCTGCGGCGGGCCGGCCCCCCCGACCCGTCGCTCGAGCCCCTGCTCGCGCAGGCGTCGCTCCAGACCGGATCGCCCCGACTGCGCGCGGCCGCGTTGCCCCTCTATGCCCTGCTCATCGATGCCGCGGCGGCCGAGGAGCTGGCCCGCGCCGAGATGAAGGGCGCACCGGCGGCGCGGGTGACCGCGGCGGCCATCTGGGGCGCGATCGCGGTCGCTCACCCCGAGCTCGCGGTCAAGCCGCTGCGAGGCATGATCTACGATCCATCCGCCGACATCCGGGCCGAGGCGGCGCGCGGGTTCGCGTCTCTCAAGCACGAAGGGATCTCGCTTGCTGGCAAGCTCCTCGGCGATCCCAGCGCCGAGGTCGAGAGCGCCGCGCTCGAGTCGGCCGTGGCGCTCGCGCCCGTGAACCCGGTCGAGGTGGCGAACACCCTCGGCAAGTCCATCAAGCTGGTCCGCCCGAGCGTGCGCCGGTCGATGGTGGAGGCGCTCGGGCGACTCGGGCAGACCAGGCCGGCGGCGGCCATCCCGGCCCTCGCGCTCGCGGTGCACGACCCCGACGTCGCGACCCGCGTGAACGTCGCGCGCGCCTTCTGCGGCCTCGCCCGCGAGAACGCCGGCGCGGCCGCGCCCTACCTGCGCAGCGCCGCGCGCGACGACGCACGCGAGGTGCGGGCAGCCGCGGCCGCCTGCATCGAGGAGCTGACCACCGGCGATCCCAGGGGTGGAATCAAGATGGCCCTCGAGCTGGTGGCCTCCGACGAGCCCGGCGTCCGCGCCGCCGCGACCGCCTCGCTCGGGAGCCTGGCCTCGCGCGCCCCCGAGCTGGCGTTCTCGACGCTGCTCAAGCTCGTCGAGGATCCCGACGCGGCGGTGCGGGCCGCCGCCGTGCGCGGCCTGGTGCAGTTCGGCGAGGCTGGCGCCGGTGGGCCGGGCTTCGCCGAATCCAAGCGCGGTGCGGAGGCCGAGCGCGCGCTGGTGGCCGTCTTCGCGGGAAGTGACGTGCAAAGCCGGCTCCTGATCGTGGCGGCCGGCGCCAAGAACCGGCTGACGGGGGTGCTGCGCCTGGCGCTCACCGATCCGGACGAGGGCGTGCGCCTGCAGGCGGTGCGCGCCGCGGGGAGCTCGACGCCCCCCGAGCTCGAGGTGGTCCGCGGCGCGGTGGACGACCGCGCGCCCGCGGTACGCGCCGAGGCCACGCGACTGCTCGCGGGGACCACCGGCGCGGGTGCCCGGGAGGTCATCCCCATCTACGAGGCGGCCCTCGGCGGCGGAGATCGCGTCGCGCGCGAGGCCGCCATCGCCGGGCTCGGCGAGCTGGCCGCCGCGGGCGACGCCGGCGCCAAGCTGCTCGGGGACGCGATGGGGCAGCGAAGCGAATCCATCCGGGCGGCGGCGGCGCGCGCGCTCGGGCGACTGGCCGAGAAGAACCCGGCCGCCGCCCTCCCGATCCTCGAGCGGGCGCTGCACGATCCGGCGTACGACGTCGCCAACGCGGCCATCCCCGGGCTGGCGGTCGCCTGGTCCCGCCAGCTGTCCGGCGGGGCGCTGGCCCAGATCATGCTCGAGTCAGAGGCCGACAGCGCGCGTCGCTTCGTGGCCCTCGAGGCCCTCTTGTGGCGAGCCCAGAGCGGGACGCCGGGCGCGGAGGGCGTGGCCGCCCGCCGCGAGGCCGCGGATGCGCTCGGCCGGGTGGCGGACTCCGGACCGCCGCTGGCGCGCCTGGCGGGGCAGCTCGGTCGGGCCTTCGCCACCACCCCGGCAGCCAAAATGCACCCGTTCCTCGAACGCCTGCTCGGGAGCTGATAAAAGCGCGGGCGTGCCGTCCGAGGAGTCGCCCCGCGCGAGCCGCAGCTTCCCCGGGGACGGCCGCGGTCGCCGGGGACGAGGAAAGGGGCTGGTCGCGCGCTTTCCCTTTGGCAAGGCGCCCTTCTGGCTGATGGTCATCGCCGTGGGCGCGACCCTCCTGCGGCTCCTCGTGCGGGGGGAGCGCCCGCCGCGGCCCGATCTCGCGCTCGTGACCTTCTCGTCCGCGCACTACGACGCCTACCGCCGGGCCATCCCCGAGTTCGAGCGCGCGCACCACGCCACCGTGCAGGTGCAGCTCGCGAACTGGGGGGCGCTGCAGAGCCGGCTGCAAAACGCAGTGCTGGCGGGGACCGACGTCCCGGATCTGGTCGAGGTCTACCAGGGCTCGCTCGGGTTCTTCACGCGCGGACCCATCGAGGACATCGGCCTCGTCGACCTCACGCCCCGGCTGGTGCGCGACGGTCTCATGGACCGGCTGGTGGCGTCGCGCTTCAGCCTGTGGACGGCGCGCGACCGCATCTACGCCGTCCCGCACGACGTGCACCCGGTGATGCTCGCCTACCGGCGCGATCTGGTCCTCGGGCTAGGCATCGACGTCGACCGCCTCGACACCTGGGAGGCCTTCGTGGCGGCTGGACGGCGCGTCACCCGCGACCTCGACGGCGATGGCGTCACCGATCGCTACATGCTCGAGCTGCCGGCGGACGACACCTGGGGGCTCGTGACCCTGCTGCTGCAGAACGACGGGGCCCTGTTCGATCCGTCCGGGCGGGTGGTGTTCGACAGCCCCAGGACGGCCGAGGTGATCATCTGGTACCTGCACCAGACCGTCGGGCCGCAGCGCATCGCCTACGACGCCGGGACGGGGCAGTCGCTGGCCAAGGCCATCAGCGACGGGCTGGTGCTGTTCTGCGTGGTGCCGGACTGGCGCAGCTACCTGCTCGAGACCGACCTGCCGCGGCTGGCCGGGAAGATGGCGCTCATGCCGCTGCCGGCCTGGCACCCGGGCGGGCGTCGCACCTCGGTGTGGGGCGGGACCGGGCTCATCATGATGAAGCAAACCAAGAGGCCCGATCTGGCGTGGGAGCTGGCCAAGTTCCTGTACTTCGACAAGGCGGACCTCGGGCGCCGGTTCCTCGCCACCAACATCATCCCGGTCCTGAAGGACGCCTGGGACCTGCCGGAGCTCAATCAGCCGAATCCCTACTACTCGAACCAGCCGGTCGGTCGGCTCTACGCGCAGCTCGCCGGACAGACGCCGGAGGTGCGCTCGAGCCCGGTGGATGCGCTGGCCCAGACCAAGCTCGGCGAGGCCTTCGGGCGCATCCGCGAGTTCTACCGCGCGCACGGGGACGCGACCGCCGCGGACCGGCGCGCCCTCGAGGCCGAGGTCCACGTCGAGCTCGGTCGGGCCGAGACCTACGTCACGCGCATGGCGGAGCGGGGCGAGATCCTCGCCAGGGGAAGCGGACGATGAGAGGAAGAGTCAGGCGACCCGCGGTGACGGCGGCGGTGGTGGGGCGGGCCGCTCCGCGTCGCCTTCACCGGGGTCCCGCGCCCTATCTCTTCCTCGCGCCGTACCTCCTCTCGACCGCGGCGTTCTTCGTCGTCCCCTTCGTGAACGCCATCGCGCTGGCCTTCTTCGTGACCAACGGGCCGCGCAGCCGGGTCTTCGTGGGGCTGGCCAACTTTCGCTACCTCCTCGCCGATCCCATGTTCCACCGGGCCCTCTGGAACACCACCGTGTTCGCCCTGGTCTCGGTGTTCCTGCAGCTCCCGCTCTCGATGGGGCTCGCCCTCCTGCTCAACCGCGGCAGTGATCGGGTGAAGGGGTTCTTCCGGCTGGTCCTCTATTCTCCCAACCTGGTCGGGCAGATCTTCGTGGGGATCCTCTTCGGGGCGCTCTTCGCCCCCCGCTACGGGCTCATCAATCGGGTCGCCCAGGCGCTGGTTCACTCCGGCCTCGAGCAGCGGTGGCTCAGCACCCCGAGCCTGGTGATGCCGGCCATCGTGCTCACCTCCCTGTGGTTGTGGGTCGGGTTCAACATGGTGTACTTCCTGGCCGCCCTGCAGTCGGTGGACCGATCCCTCGAGGAGGCCGCCCGCATCGACGGCGCGAATGGCTGGCAGGTCTTCTGGCACGTCACCTTGCCCTCGATGCGTCACGTGGTGGTGTTCGTGGTCATCATGAGCGTGATCGGCTCGTATCAGCTCTTCGAGCTCCCGCTCGCCCTCCTCCACGACACCAACGGCCTCGGGCCAGACAACGCCGGCCTGACCGTCATCACCTACCTGAACCAGGTGGCGTTCCTCTCGGGAGATCTCGGGCTCGGCTCCGCCGTGGGCTGGATCGTGGCCACCATCATCTTCGTCATCAGCCTGATCCAGCTGCGCCTCTCCCGCGCGGGCGAGGAGCCATGAACCCGCTGCAGATCATCCTGCTCGGGCTCGGGGGGATCTTCCTCGCGCTGTGGGCCCGCGCGCCTCGTCACCCGCGGGCCGCCTTCGCCTTCGCGCGCTACACGCTGGTCGGGCTCTCGAGCCTGGCGGTGCTGATGCCCTTCGTGTGGCTGCTGGCCGCCATCTTCAAGGACAAGTCGGTCTTCAACGAGTACGTCTTCTTCCCACCGCTCGGGGAGATCTCGCGCCGGACCGTCAACCTCGACAACTTCGTGGAGCTCTTCCGGGGCAAGCCCAGCGTCCAGGGCACGGTCCACTTCTGGCAGTACATCCTCAACTCCACGGTCTATGCCAGCGTCGGCACCGTGGTGCAGCTGGTGTTCTCGTCGGCGGCCGGGTACGCCCTCGCCAAGTACGAGTTCCGCGGCAAGCGCCAGCTCATGATCTTCATGCTGGGCTCGATGACCATCCCCGGCGTCCTGTTGCTCGCCCCGCTCTACAAGATGATCGTGAGCCTCGGGCTGGTCGACAGCCTGGCGGGGCTGTTGCTTCCGGGCCTGGTCAACGCCTACGGCATCTTCCTCTTCCGCCAGGCCTGCATGACCATCCCGAACGAGATGCTCGACGCCGCCCGCATCGACGGCTGCAGCGAGCTCATGATCTTCTACCGGCTGGTCATGCCGCTCGTGCGCCCGATGGCGGCGGCCTTCTGCCTGGTGGCCTTCCTCGGGCACTGGAACGCCTTCTTTGGCCCCAGCATCTTCCTGCAGAGCGCCGACAACCTCACGCTGCCGGTGGTGCTGAACCTCTACGTCAACGAGTACTCCAACGACTACGGGGTCTTCCTGGCGGGGACGGCGCTCGCCATGATCCCTCCGGCGATCCTCTTCTTCACGCTGCAAAGAGAGTTCATCTCGGGGCTGACCTCGGGCGCCGTCAAGGGATGAGGCCCGCGGCGGCGGCGCCCAGGTGGTAAGTCGGCCCGCTCAGAAGCGCAGCTGGATCTCGTAGCGGCGGTTCTTGGCCTTCTTGGCCGGGGTGTCGTCGGGGGTCACGAGGGGGTGCTCGGCGCCCATGCCCACCGAGAGGATCTGGTCCCGGTGGATGCCGCGGGCGACGAGCTCGCGCACGATGGTGGCGGCGCGCTTGCCGGAGAGCTCCTTGTTGTGGGCGGCGCTGCCGCTCGTGTCGGTGTGCCCGGACACCTCGAACTTGAAGTCGGTGATGCCAGCCAGCTCGAGCCGCTTCTTGGCCTCGACGAGGGCGCTCGTGAGGTTGCGCAGCTTGGCGTCACACCCGGGGGCGAGCTCGTCGCTGTCGGTCTTGAAGCTGCACTGGTTCTTGCGTCCCTCGGCCAGCAGTCGTGCGTTGACCTCCTTGGTCGCCTTTTCGCGCGCGCCACCGGCGACCCCGCCCGCGGCCTTCTTGACCAGTCCCCCGAAGTCCACCGCCCCGGCGCCGGCGGACGCCATCGTCAGGGCTCCACCCACGAGCAGGGCACCGCAAAGATTGATTCCCCGAGACCAGCGCATCTCGGCGATGGTATGCGCCCTTCCGCCGCCGGTAAAGTTCGTGGCGCTAGGCCCGTTCAGCTGGCGAGCTGCTTCAGGATCGCGAGCGCCTCGGTGGCGTGGCCGCGCAGGACCAGGCGGCCGTCGGTGACGTGCCGGACGATCCCGGCGCGATCGATGAGGAAGGTCACCCGCCCCGGGATGAAGCCGAGAGCCTTGCGGATCCCGTAGCGCGCGGCCACCGCTCCACCCGGATCCGAGAGCAGCACCATGGGAAGCTGGTGGCGGGACGCGAAGCGCTGGTGGGACTCCGCCGAATCGGCGCTGATGCCGAACACCTCCGCCCCGGCGTCCACGAAGTCCTGGTGGCTGTCGCGAAAGGAGCAGGCCTCCACCGTGCAACCCGCGGTCTCGTCCTTCGGGTAAAAGAACACCACCACGTTCTTCTTCCCGAGATGGTCGGACAGCCGGACCGTCCTGCCATCGGCGGCGGCGAGCTGGAAGTCCGGGGCGTGGTCGCCCACCTTGACGGTCGAATTCATGGCGATTTCACCTTTCTCATCGGGCTGGCCCTCGCTTTGATGCCGGCCGCCCCACAAGGTAGCCTGTATCGGCTCGGGGGAGGGCAAGACCATCATGCGCTACTTGCATACGATGCTCCGCGTGCGCGATCTGGACGCGGCGCTGAATTTCTTCGTGAAACAGCTGGGGCTGCGGGAGGTGCGGCGGCGGGACAGCCCCGCCGGTCGCTTCACGCTGGTGTTTCTGCGGGCCGAGGCCGACGCGCGCCCGGCGTCCGGTCAGTCGGACGATGGCGAGCGCCCCGGCTCCGAGATCGAGCTCACGCACAACTGGGACGAGACCACACCGTACCCCACCGGGAGATTCTTCGGTCACCTCGCCTACGAGGTCGACGACATCTACGCGACCTGCGGTCGACTGATGGCGGCCGGGGTCGCCATCCTGCGACCGCCGCGCGATGGTCAGATGGCGTTCATCAAGTCTCCGGACGGCCACTCGATCGAGCTGCTCCAGCGCGGTACGCCTCTGCCGCCGTCGGAACCCTGGTCGACCATGCCCAATCAGGGCTCCTGGTAGCAGCCCCGAGTCAGAGTCAGAGTCAGAGGTGGACCCCGGCGCCGAGGCCGAGGTGGAAGTAATTGGTCTTGGTGTCCACGCTCTGACCGAGGATCGAGGTGCTCTGGTACCCGAACTGGTACCCGAGCTCGGCGGCGAGATAGGCCTTCGGGGTCAGATCGAACATCGCGCCCCCGTGAAATCCCAGGCAAAAGCCGGTGCCGTCGTCGAGGTGGGGGAGCATGACCACCGAGTACCCGGGCGCGATGTAACCGTAGAGCTGGATGGTGTCGGCGATGGGCGCATTGGCACCGAGGCGAATCAGGAGATCGAGCTCCCGAGCAGCGTCACCGGTCGCGTTCTGGGGCTTGACGTCGAAGGTGAGCTGAGGCGCCACCCCGACGAAGAAGTACCGGGTCAGGAGGTAGTCGAAGGAGGGCATGATGCCGAAGGCGACCTTGGCGTCCACCGACCCGGAGACCGACACCCCCGGATAGATGGTGCTGGCCAGGGTGAGGCTTCCAAACGGCATCGGGACCAGGGTCAAGCCGAGCCGCATCCGGCTGTCGGGCGGTAACTCCTGCGCCTGGAGACGTCCGGGCGCGAGCGATGTCACCGCCGTCACCAGGCCGAGAACGCCGAGAAACCCAATCGTCGAGCAGGTGTTCGTCCGAGCACGCATGGGAGGACCTCACTTTTAAGGCGGAACGGCCGCGGGCGTCAAAAATGCGCCCACCCCGGGGGCGAGCACAGGGGTGATCTTTGTTCGCCCCGCGTCGTTTTAACCCGCGGGACCGCCACCCAACGATGTTATCGTGCCGGCTCGATGGGTGAACCTGAGCGGTCGAAGGCGTTCCTGCGTCCAAACCCGGGTCTCCCAGCCGAGCCTGCGTCCCCCGCCGAAGGGCCGGGCTGCCCAGCGGCGGCCGCCGGGGACCCGATCACGCGGTACCTGCCGCGCTCGGCGTTCTCCGCCGATCTGCATCGGCGCGTGGACGCTTATTTCGCGGACACCGGGCGAGCGCGGCGCGACCAGCCCCGGATGTTCCTCAAGACCGCCATCGTGCTCGGGGCGCTGGTCGGCTCGTATGTCGGGCTCCTGCACGCCACCAGCGCCGGGATGGGCGCGCTCCTGGCCGTGGCCCTCGGCCTCAGCATGGCCGCGGTCGGCTTCAACGTGCAGCACGACGGGAATCACGGGGCGTATTCCAAGCACCGCTGGGTCAACCGGACCGCCGCCATCTCCCTCGATCTCCTGGGCGGCAGCTCGTACTTCTGGCGCTTCAAGCACAACATCGCGCACCACACCCACACCAACGTGGCCGGTCACGACACGGACATCGGGCTCGGCGGTCTCGGCAGGCTCTGCCCCGACGACCCCATCCACCCCTTCTATCGATTTCAGCACCTCTACGTGTGGGGGCTCTACGCGGCGCTGGCCATCGAATGGCAGCTGGTCGGCGAATACCGCAACTTCGCCAGGCGCAGCTTCGGGATCATCCGCGTGCCGCCCCTGCCGCGCGCCGAGCAGATCCTGTTCTGGTCGGCGCGGCTTGGATTCCTGGTGCTCGGGTTCGGCCTGCCCCTCCTGCACCACGGGTGGCTGTTCGTCTGCCTCACCTACCTGCTGGCCAGCGCGACGCTCGGGCTCACCTTGGCGGTGGTCTTCCAGCTCGCGCACTGCGTGGGCGAGGCCGACTTCTGGGATCACCCGATCGCCGACCAGCCGGCGGTGCGCGAGTGGAGCGTCCACCAGGTCGAGTCGACCGTGGACTTCGCCCGGGGCAACGGACCCCTGTGCTGGCTGCTCGGCGGCCTGAACTTCCAGATCGAGCACCACCTCTTTCCGAAGGTGTGCCACGTGCACTATCCGGCCCTGGCGCCGATCGTGGAGGCGGTCTGTCGGGAGCACGGTGTCCGCTACCGCGCGCACGCCAGCGTTGGCGCCGCGCTGCGGTCGCACTGGCGGTGGCTGGTGGCGATGGGTCGACCGGATCCGGCGGTTCCCGCGATGGCGGTCGCGGTCGCGGCGGCCGCCGCCGCCGGCGCGCCCGAGGCGTGAAGAGCCGCCTGGTCGGGAGGCGTCGGCCTCGGGCGATCGATTCCCCTCCTCAATACGAGCGGAAGAAGGCCATCGCCTCGCGGCCGAGATAGGTGGGTGCGGCGCCTCCGAAGGACGCGTCCGTGGCGCACCACCGGGTCTCCGCCGAGCAGCCGGTGTAGCGCACGCAGTCTTCGTTGCCGCCGGGGCCGGCCACCACCAGGGGCTGGGTGGTCCTCGGGCAGGCGTGCTGGGTCAACCAGAAGTTGAGGGTGAGCGTCCCGACCGCGATGGGAAACTGGGTGTCGCCCTTGCCCTGCAGGAGGAAGGTCCCCGTCGAGCCCACACAGGTCACCGTAGGATTGCGCAGGTAGTAGTCACCGTTGTTCGTGGAGGCGGTGACGGCGCGGAGCTTGTTCCCGCGGGCGCAGGCGAGGGCGCTGGCGAAATCGGCTCCCCACCCCTGGCCGGCCACGAAGATGCGCGTCGGATCGATGCAGTGGCGTCGGCCCACGTCGTCGAGCATGGCATCGAAGAACGCCAGATCGTCGTTGCCGGCGGCGTTGGTCGCCTGGGCGCCCGGACCGAGCTGCCAGCCGATCTTGGTTCCCCAGGTCCCGAAGGTCCGGATCCGCGCCAGGGGATAGACGAAGATCTCGTCGGTCCTCGGGACCGCGTCGGCACCCTGCAGGCCGAGCTGCGGCCGGACCGCATCCACCGAGGATGCCATCGATCCGAGGCCCACGATGAGCTTGTAGCCCCGCTGCGGGTCGTAGTCGGCCGGGCGGGATAGCCAGAACTGACGCGCAACCGGCACGCCGCCCTCGGTCAGCATCAGCGTGACCAGACCCTCGTCCTGACCCGTCGGGGCCGTGCCGCAGCCGGAGGTCCCCGCGAAGGTGCCAGCCTCACGGGCATCGTCCGTCGGCGGCGATGCATCGGGCGGCGGCGGTGCCTCGACCATCGCGTCGCGAAACGGAACGGGGAGGTCGACCGGGGCGTCGACGCCGGGAGCGCTCGTGTCCGGCGGGACCAGCGCATCCTTGACGCTCGCGTCCATGGGCGTGGCGGAGTCGCGCGGGGTGGCGGCATCCGTCTGGGTGCCGGGGCAAGCCTGCTGGGCGGGATTGGCGACGAGCGGACAGTCGTCGATCGCGTCCGGGACATCGTCGCCGTCGCCATCGGGAGGGACGGCCGTCCCCATCGCGACCTCCACCGCGGCCTGACCGAGCGACGTGCGCGCCACCACCAGCACGCCGTCGAGCCGGCGGACGCCAAACAGGAAGCCGCGCAGGTGGATCCGCAGGGGTCCGCTCGAGGCGCCGGGCTGGACCAGGACCGTGCCGGTGTGGCTCGCGGCGAGGGGGAGCGTGCCCTGACTGGGAAAGCGGACCGACGAGAACAGGACACCGGTGTCGTCGTAGACCCAGGCCCGCAGCTCGTCGGGGTACGGCCCTCCCGCGGGGAACGAGACGCGCAGGAGGGCCGCCCCACCTTCCGCCACCTGGCCGGAAGAGCGGCACCCGGAGGAGAGGAGACCGAGGGCCACGAGCGCGGCTCCGACGATGGTCGCCGGCAACGGCGCGCGGTGCCTGACAACTCGCCCTCGAGGCCGCTCTGTCCAGGCTGTGACCATGGCCGAGTTGCTCATCGCCGCAGCGTGCCCAGGGTTCCGTCGTGAACCGTCGTCGCTCCGCCCGGGCTGAGCGCGAGGATCGCCCCCACGCCGGCCAGGGTCACCACCGCCAGCGTGCCCCAGAACCACCACCGGCTCGAAGAGGACACCCGCCCCTCGTCGCCGCCGGGGGCGGCTGGCGACCCCGCTTCGGTCGCGCGGGCGGTGAGTCGCGCGCCAGGCACCGAGGCCGCCGCCACACCCGACCTTGGCCCACCCGCGCCTCGAAGGCCGGCGCCGCCCGGGACCGCCGAGGCCGTGCTCGCTGGCGTGTTCCTCGGCTGGTTCGTCGGCGTGTTCGCCGGCGTGTTCCTCGGCGTGTTCCTCGGCGTGTTCCTCGGATCGAAGGCCGGTGGCCCGAGCGTGGCCGGCCCGCCGAGCTGCCGGTCGAGCTCGCGGATCAACCCGCGCACCTCGGGAACGAGGGGCGAGTCCGGAGCGACCAGCACGAACTTCTGATAGGTGATCCGCGCGCGGCTCAGATCCCCCATGCGGCGCTGACACTGGGCGATGTTGACCAGGAAGCCGGGCAACGGGACCGCGTCGTAGCCGGCCTGGTATTCGCCGAGCGCGGCGGCGAACTCGTTCGCCGCATAGTGAAGCTCGCCGAGCTGAAAATGCTGGCGCGCCACGGCCTCGGTGTCCGCGTCGCCAGCCAGTGCCGCGAGCGCAGCCCGGTCGACGGCGTGCGCGAGCCCGAGGGAGAAGCAGCCGGCCAGGGCCATCGCCCGCAGCGCGCGGACCGGGATCATTTCCTCAGCGGCCTCGCGGCGGCCTCGGCGAATGGATCGATCGAATGACCACTCGCCACCCGGCCCACCACCAGCGCGGACGAGCGGCGGGCGGCGGCGTCGGGGTGGGCCGACCGCTTGGCGAGGGCATGCCCCAGCGACTTGGTCGTCGTGCCGCGCGGCTTGAGCACGGCGCTGGTGCCCAGCCCCGTCCCCGGGCTCGACCCGGCGCCGCCGCGCAGGCTCGAGCTCGAGGATGACGGCCGGGAATCGCCCCGGACAGGCAGATCCCCGCGCGCCCAGGCGGCCGCCGCGACCGGCGCGGTCAACACCGCGTCTCCGGGCGAATCCCCCGGTCGCTGGCGCCTGTCGGGCTCGGCCGCACCGCCGGTCCTGACACCGGCCCCTGATCCGGGCGCGCCGGTGGTGGTGGCCGCCGCCGGGCTCCCGGGACGAAACACCAGCGGCAAGACCTCGGGCGGCGTGCCGTAGCTCGCGCTCCCGGGGCCGCCGACCGGCGCCAGGGCAGCCCCCCGTCCATCGCGCGAGCGCGGCAACAAGGCCGCCACGCCCGCACCGGCGAGGATCGCCAGCATCCCGATCACGGCCACGGTCGCCGCATAGGTGCGTCCGGTGCCGAACTTGTAGAGCGACGGGGTGGTCACCGGCTGGATGGTCCCGGACTGCACCAGCAGCTTCTCGACCTCGCTCGCCACCGGCACCGAGGACAGCTCGTTGCCAAACAGGCCATCGAGGAGCTGCGGCAACATGTGCGGCTGGTACTTGGACTCGAGCACCACCTCCTCGAGATCCTCGACCATGGCGGCCGCCGACTGGTAGCGCCGCGCCGGATCCCGCTCGAGCGCCTTCATCACGATGCGATCCAGCGACTCGGAGATCGCGGGGCGCAACGAGGACGGCGACGGGATCGGCATCTCCAGCAGCGCCCGCATCTTCTCCTCATCGCTGTGGCCGTGAAACAGGCGCTTGCCGACCAGCATCTCCCACAGGATCACGCCGAGGGCGAAGAGGTCGATGCGGGCGTCGAGCCCATCCCCGCGCACGTACTCCGGGGCGGCGTAGGAGAGCTTGCCACGAAAGGCCCGGCTCTCGCTGTCGGGAGCCGTTTCGCCGAGCGCGCTCGCCACCCCGAAGTCGAGCAGCTTCACCCCCCCCGCGCGCAGGCACATCACGTTCGACGGGCTCACGTCGCGGTGGACGATGTTGAGCGGGTGGCCATCCTCGCGCAGGGTGTGCGCATAGGAGAGGCCGCTCGCGATCTGATGGGCGATGTGCGCCGCGGTGGGGATGGGGAACTTCTGCCCGTTCTCGCGCAGCACCCGCATGGTCGCGTGCAGATCGCGCCCCACCAGCATCTCCATCGCCAGGAAGTAGGTCCCGTCCACCTGCCCGAAATCGAAGACCTGCACGATGCAGGGGTGGTGCAGCTTCGAGGAGATCTTCGCCTCGTGGATGAACATGTCCCGGAACTTCTGCGAATCGGCGCGCTCGGCGAGGATGCGCTTGACCACGAGCTCGCGACGAAAACCCTCCACCCCGGGGACCACGGCCCGAAAGACCTCGGCCATGCCTCCCGCACCCATACGGTCGACCAGCACGTAGCGCCCGTACCGCTGTGGCATCGGTTCAGTTTGTGGGGCCATTTCGCTCGCGCAAGCGATCGACTGAAGCGACGCGACACTTGAGCCCGTGGCCCTGGAAATCCAGGCCTTCCGCGCGATGCGTCCGGTCAATCTGTTGCGGTGGGGGCAACGAAGTGTTGTCTGGCAGGCAACACTTTGGCGAGCTACGCGCCGCATCTGCCACCTCCGCGCGCCAACGGGGATAGGTGGCCGTCCGCCTACCTCGACACCGGATGAGGGAAAATCATCACCCGCCGTCGCCGCCGAGGAAGTCCTGGTGGAGGCGTGCATAGCGCCCCCCCTGCAGCCGCAGCTCGCGATGGGTGCCACGCTCGACGATGCGCCCCTGCTCGAACACCAGCACCTGATCGGCGTTGCGGATGGTGCTGAGCCGGTGGGCGATCACGAAGGCGGTTCGGCCGCGCAAGAGCCGGGACATCGCCCGCTGGATCCGAAACTCCGTCAGGCTGTCGATGGCGCTGGTGGCCTCGTCGAGGATCAGGATCCCGGGATCGGCCAGCAGCGCCCGCACGAAACAGATCACCTGTCGCTGTCCCATCGACAACCCCGCACCTCGCTCACCCACCCGGGTGTCGAACCCGTCGGGCAGCGCCTCGAGGATGTCGGCGACGTCCAGCTTGGCGGCGGCGTCCCGCACGTCGTCGTCGGACGCCAGGGGATTCCCGAAACGAATGTTGTCACGCACGCTGCCCATGAACAGCAGGTTGTCCTGGGTCACCGAGGCGACGTGGGGGTGCAAGGACCGGTTGGTCAACTCGCGGATGTCCTGCCCGTCGATCTCGATCCGCCCGCTCGAAGGCAGGTACAGCTTGGCGATCAGCTTGACGAGCGTGCTCTTGCCGCTGCCCGTGTGCCCCACGAGCGCGATGGTCTGACCGGGCTCGGCGTCGAAGGTGATGTCGTGCAGGACCGGAACCCCCGGGAGGTAGCCGAACCCCACCCCGCTGAAGGTCACGCGCCCACCGTGGCCCACCGGCACCGCGAGCGGGCGGGCCCCCGGCGGATCGCGCCAGTCGGGTGGCGTGTCGAGCAGGGCGAAGACCCGCTCGGCGCCGGCCATGGCGGTCAGCGCCTGGCTGTACTGGGTCCCGATGTTGGGGATGGCGGCGAAGAACGCCGTCGACAGGAACAGGAACTGAATCATCACCTCGACCCGCACGCTGCCCGAGAGGACCTGACGCCCCCCCAGCACCAGGATGATGGCCAGGAAGAGCTGGCCGTTGAGCTCGAGCAGCGGCTGGAACACCGACGAGCGGCGGTGGGCGGTCAGGTTGAACGCGCCATGGTCCTGCACCAGCCGATCGAAGACGCCGGCGGTCACCGGCTGGCGTGCGAAGGCCTGGATCTCGCGGATACCCGCCACGGACTCGACCAGGGAGGCCGTGACGCGTCCGAAGCTCTCCTGCTGCGCGCGGTAGGCGGCGCTGAGGCTGTTGCGGAAGGAGCGCACGATGAGCCACAGCACCGGTGCCATGACCAGCATCACCGAGAACAGCCGCCAGTCGTAGGACAGCATGAACGCCGCGGAGACCACCAGGTTGCCGAGCTGCACCGCCGTCACGAAGGCCACGTCCTGCACCCCGAGGCGCACCACGTCCACGTCGGAGGTGATGCGATTGACCAGCTGGCCGGCGGGCGTGCGATCGAAGAAGGGCATCGGCAGCTCGAGCAGGTGGGCGAAGATGGCGTTGCGCAGGTCGGTCACCACCAGCTCGCCGAGCAGCAATGCGAAGCGCATGCGAAAGACGAAGCAGGCCTCGGTGAAGGCGGCGAAGCCCAGCCACCCGGCCACTGGCCACGGGAGATCGCCGGGGCGGTGGTTGGCGATGGGGCCGCTCACGATCCGCGCCGTCAGCCAGGCCAGCACGGGCAGCTGGATCGCCCGCAGGGCCACGAACACGAAGAGCAGGTTGCGCATGCGCGCGTGTGGCCGCGTGTAGGACCAGAGCCGGCGAACGATGCGCAGGTCGAGCGGCCGCGGGCCGGTGTCGCCCGACGACGACGGCTTCGCGCTCACGTCTGCCCACCTTTGGCCGGCGCGCCGACCGAAACCGACACCGGGCCGCTGTCCCCCATCTGAAGGGAGGCCACGTGGTGATAGAGACCGCCGGCGGCGAGCAGCGTGTCGTGGGTGCCCGACTCGGCGATCTGCCCGTTTTGCAGGACGTAGATCCGCTCGGCGCGCCGGAGAGTGGCGAGGCGGCTCGCCACGAGGATGGTGGTCCGGCCGCGGGTGGCCGACTCGATGCTGGCCAGCACCTCGCCCTCGGTGTGGGGATCCACCGCCGAGGTCGGATCGTCGAGCAGCAGGAGCGGCGGATCGAGCAGCAGTGCCCGGGCCAGCGCCAGCCGCTGCCGCTGTCCACCCGACAGGTTGGCGCCGCCCTCCTCGACCAGGGTGTCGTACCCCGAAGGCAGCCGGTCGATGAACTCGTCGGCGATGGCGGCGCGTGCGGCGGCCTCGATGCGCGCGCGCTCCACCTCCGGATGGCCGAAGGCGATGTTCTCGGCGATGGTCCCGCGAAAGAGGATCGGGACCTGAAAGACGATGCCGATGCTCCGGCGCAAGGTCTGCAGATCCCACGCCCGCACGTCGACCCCGTCGACCCGCACGTGCCCGGCGGTCACGTCGGAGAAGCGCGGGATCAGGGACAGGAGCGTGCTCTTGCCGGAGGCCGTCACGCCGAAGATGGCCACCCGCTCACCGGCCGCGACCTCGAAGCTGACCTGGCGCAGGATCGGCCCCGCGACCGACGCAGCCGACACGGCGGACGCGGCGGGAGCGCCCACGGGGCCGGAGCGATCCGGATCCCCATCTTCACCCCACTCGGCGCTGGTCGGCGTCGGCAGGTGCCGGAAGAGCACGTTCTCGAACGCGACCGTCGCGCCCGGTGCGGCTCGCCCCGCGCCCGGCGTCGCCCAGGTGGTCCGCGAGGCAGGTCCGATCCGCGGGGCCGCCGGGGACTCGACGTCCGGCGGCGTGTCGAGCAGCTCGAACACGCGGCGCGCCGCCGCCAGGCTCTGTTGCAGCGTGTTCATGATGCCCGCCAGGGCGGCCACCTGCTCGGTGGATTGCCGCAGGCACCCGGCGAACACGATCAGCTCGCCGAGGCTCATGCGCTGCCGCGCCACCAGCACCCCCCCGTAGCCGAGCAGCACCGCCGTGCTCAGCTCTCCGAGGAACTGCACGGTGGGGTTGTAGCGGCTCACGCGCTCGATGATGGTGCGCTGTTGCCGCAGGCTCTCGGTGTTCCGAGCGCGGTAGCGGGCCCGCGCCTCGTCCTCACGCCCGAAGACCTTGACGACCTGGATCCCGCCCGTCATCTCCGAGAGGGTGAGCAGCGACGCATCGGCGAGCGCCCGGCTACGCCGGTAGGCGGGGCGGGCCCAGCGCGAGAACCGCCGCGTCACCCACCAGATGCACGGGGTGGGGCCGAGGCAGGCGCAGGTGAGCCCGAGGTGGGTCCGGGCCATCCAGGCCACGTAAGCGGCGAGCGACAGGATGGTCACCGCCGCCGGCAACAGCACGCCGTCGAGGAACTGCCGCACGGACTGCACGTCGCCGGTGACCCGGTTGATGATCGACCCGCTCGTCTGCCGGTCGAAGAAGCGAAATCCGAGGCTCTGCAGGCGTGCGAAGACCTGGCTGCGCAGCATCGGGACGAGGCGAAGGTGCAGCAGGCGCCCGAAGGTGACGGCGGCCGCGTAGGTCAGCCCGGCGCGCGCCACCGCCAGCGCCGCCACCGCCAGGCCCACGCCGAGGAGCAGGCGCCGGGGGGTGAGCTCCGACGGAGACGGGCGCACGCCGGCCGACGCGAGCGCGTGCAGCCACCCGGCGGGCAGGGGTGGGGTGCCGGCCGCGTGCAGGGAGCTGCGCGCGATGTCGATCGCCAGCCCGCTGAGGCGCAGGATCGCGAGCCCGAGCCCGAGCAGCAGCAGCTGAAGTCCGAAGACCACCAGGCAGGCCGCCCGGTACCGCCAGGCCAGGCGCAGCAGTCGCGCGAGGGCCCCCGAGCTCACGGGCTCACGCGTTCACGCCGAGCCCTCGAGACCCACAATCGTGATCGTGATCGTGGCCGTGGACGTGGCCGTGAACGTGACCGCCCCCGTGGACGTGATCGAAACGGTTCAAGCCATTGCGCCATGCGCACAGATTGGTCGATTCCCGCGCCCTCTCGATCACGCCCACGGGGGGCGTTCCCGTGCACGTGCACGGCCACGATCAGGGGTTCGTACACGGCCACGGACACGTTCACGACCACGGGGTTGACGTCTTGCTCTAGTCGTCTGTCGGCCCACGCTCCGCGGGCGGGCCGTGATCCGCCGCCTTCAACGCCGGGTAGAGCGCGCGAAACCGCTGATAGGGGGCCTCGTATGCGCGGTGGGCCGCAGCGCGGGCGCGGGTCGGCTGGCCCGGCCGGGTGGTCCTGGCGACCGCCGCCGCCACACCCGGGAAGGCCCCGACCCCGACGGCCCCCAAGAGGGCCGCTCCGAAGGCGGGTCCTTCCTCCTGCTCGACGCCGACCACGGTCTTCCCCGAGATGTCGGCCTCGAGCTGCCGCACGAAGGGGGATCTGGCGCCTCCCCCCGTGAAGAGCAGGCGCGAGATGTCGAGCCCGAGCTCCTCGATGATGGCCTGGCAATCGCGCAGGCCAAAGCAGATCCCCTCGAGCACCGCGCGGGTGAGGTGGGCGCGGGTGTGGGCCAGCGACAGGCCCACGAACGCACCGCGCGCACCGGCATCCCGGTGCGGCGTCCGCTCGCCCTGCAGGTAGGGCAAGAACGTCACCCCCTCGGCGCCGGGCGCGATGCTGGCCGCCTCGTCGGTGAGCAGGTCGAAGGGATCTCTGGGCTGGCCGCCTTTGCCCTTGCCCCTGCCCCTGGAGGCGCGGGTGGAGCTGGGCGTCGCCAGCTCGCGGGCCAGCTCCCGCTGGAACCACGCGAAGGCCGCCCCCGCCGAGAGCATCACGCCCATCACGTACCAGGTGTCGGGGATCGCGTGGCAGAAGGTGTGCGCGCGCATCCCGGGGTCGACGACCGGCTGGGCGGTCGGCGCGAGCACCGTCCCCGAGGTGCCCCAGCTCGCCACCACCGTCCCGGGGCTCACCGCACCCACCCCGATCGCGCCGCAGGCGTTGTCGGCCCCGCCGCCCACGACCGGGGTGCCGGCGCGCAGGCCCGTCCGCCGCGCCACCGCGTCCGTCACGCGCCCGAGGATCTCGGCCGAGCCGCCCACCGGCGGCATCAGGTCCGGCGCGAGGTCGAGCGCGCGCGCCATCTCGGCGCTCCAGCGCAGCTTCGACACGTCGAACAGCAAGGTCCCGGCGGCATCCGACGGCTCGGACGCCACCACGCCAGTGAGGCACAGGCGAATGTAGTCCTTCGGGAGCAGGACCTTGGCCAGGCGGCGAAAGGCCGCGGGCTCGGTCTTGCGAAGCCACAGGATCTTCGGCAGGGTGAAGCCTTCGAGCGCCGGGTTCGACACCCAGGCGCGCAGCTCGTCCGGGCTCACCTTCTGCTCGATCTCGCGGCACTGCAGGGTGGTCCGGCCATCGCACCACAGCAGGGCCGGGCGAATGACCGCGCCGGCCCCATCCAGGAACACCGAGGTGTGCATCTGCCCCGAGAGCCCGATGGCCTCGATGCTGGGGGCGCGCGCGCCGCCGCCGTCGCCAGTTGGGGCGCGCACCGCCGCGGTCACCTGCTTGAGCACGTGGAGGGCGGCCGTCCACCAGTCGGCCGGATCCTGCTCGGCCCAGCCCGGCCGGGGCGCCGACAGACGGAGCGGGCGGCTGGCGCGCGCCACCACGAGGCCCGCGCGATCGACGGCGCACGCCTTGACGCCGCTGGTCCCGATGTCGAGCCCGACGAACAGCTCCCGCGAAGCTCCGCGCGCTGGTTTGCCCATGAAGAAGATGTGGGAGAGGTCGATCGCCCGATGGCTAGCGTACGCCGAGCAGGAGCTCGGTCGTGAGCTGGTCGAGCTTCTCGTAACCGTATCCGCGGGCCGCGATCTTGGCGACGTCGAACCGGTGGTTCTTGAGGGCGGTGGCGGCTGCCCGATCGTACTTGCCGCCGAGGGCGGCCCGCGGCAACCCGGCGATCTCGTCCTTGCCCCGGCTCTCGATCTCCCGCAGGAGCCCGGTGATCTCCGGATCGGCGTGGAACTTCGCGACCTTCTCCTTGAGGATCAGGTACGACCGCATGCTGTAGTACGCGAAGTCCCAGACGCCCTGCTCGTCCTCGGTGCGGTAGGCGTGGCTGTCGAAGTGGCGCATGCCCTTCCAGCCGGCGTCTTCCAGCAGCTTGACCAGGAAGAACGCGCCCTTTTGATCCTCGCTGGCGAAGCGCAGATCCTGGTCGTAGCGGCCGGGCTTCTGCCCGTTCAGATCGATGTGAAAGAGCTTGCCGCACTCGAGCGCCTGCCCGACGGCGTGCGAGAAGTCGAGGCCCGACATCTGCTCGTGGGCGGTCTCGGGGTTGACCCCGACCATCTCGGGGTGCTCGAGGGTCGAGATGAAGGCCAGCATGTGCCCGGTGGTCGGCAGGAAGATGTCGCCGCGGGGCTCGTTGGGCTTGGCCTCGAGCGCGAACTTGAGATCGTAGCCGTTGTCGCGCACGTACTCGGTGAGGAAGTTCATGGCCTCGCGGAAGCGCTTGAGCCCGTCCTGCGGCGTCTTGCAGGCGTTGGTCTCGAGCCCCTCGCGGCCCCCCCAGAACACGTAGGTGGTGGCCCCGAGGTCCACGCCGAGATCGATCGAGCGCATGGTCTTCTGGAGGGCGAAGGCGCGGACGGCGGCGTCGTTGCTGGTGAAGGCGCCCTCCTTGAAGATGGGCTGCGAGAACAGGTTGGTGGTCGCCATGGGGACCTTCATGCCGGTCTCGGCGAGGGCGCCCTTGAACTCGCGCAGGATGCGATCGCGGTCGCCGGCGCTGGCGTCGAAGGGGATCAGATCCTCGTCGTGCAGGTTCACGCCGTAGGCGCCGAGCTTGGCCAGTTCGTGCACGATCTTGGGCGCCGGAAGCGGCTCGCGCACCGGGGCGCCGAAGGGATCGCGCCCGGTGTTTCCGACCGTCCACAGTCCGAAGGTGAAGTGATCCTCGGGCCGGGGAACGAAGGTGCTCGGGTAGCGGGAAGAACGAGACGCGGGCTGGCTCATGTCGATGCTCCGATCGCTTTGGAAGGCTGACTTTCCCACGACCGGGCGACTCTGACAAACGCCGGCCGCCAAGACGAGCCGTGGCGGCCCGGCCCATCCCACCATCAAGAGCGTCGACGTCGACAAACGCCGGGACTCGGCGCAACATGTCGGCCGCCTTGGAGAAGATGCGCCTCTTCGACTTCGAACGCCTGGGGTTCGGGGATCCGCGGCGGAGCTTCGTCACGCGGACGCGCCCGGGGGGATGGGAGCACGGGCTCGTGACCGGGAACGGGACGCTCGGGGCGCTGGTGAACGGGGATGCCCTGGGCCAGGTGGTGACGCTGACGCACGCGGGTTTGTTCCTGCCGGTGGACGCGCCACGACCGCCGGTCGACACCGCCAGTCACCTGCCGTATCTGCGGGCGCTGCTGGCGGCCGAAGAGTTTCAGGAGGCCGCCGACTTCGTGGTCGAGCTCGGCAAGCGGGAAGGCTATCCGGGGTGGCTGTGGACGGATCCCCTGATCCCGGCGTTCGACCTTCGGCTCGAGGAGCTCGACCGGTCGAGGTGGGGGGACGATTCCGAGGTCGACCACCTGCGCGGGGTCGACTTCTCCACCGGCGTGGCGGCCGTCTCGGCGGCGCGGGGCGATTCCATCGCCGCCGGCGGCCTCGGCGCGCGGGCTTGCCTGACCCGCGTCTTCGTCTCCCGCCCGGCGAACCTGGTGGTCGTCTCGCTGACGGGCACGGGCCCCATCGACTGCGCGCTCAGCGTCGGTGCGCGGCCGCCCGATCCCGAGAACGTGGAGGCGGCCGCGCGTGTGATCGCGGGCGGCATCGAGTCCGTCGAGCGCGCGGCCACCGATCGGGCCCTCACCTTTCGCAGCGCCTTCCGTCGCCGCTGGCCGGGAGCCCTGCGCGGCCATGCGGGCGCCATCGGCGTGCGCGCGCCGGGCGGGCAGATCGAGCTCGACGGCGCGCCCTCCGAGGGCCGGCTGCGCGTTCGCGGCGCCCGCGAGATCTTGCTCCTGGCGCGGGTCGAGCTCGCGCGTGGCGACGAGCCGACGTCCTCCCCCCTGCCGGCACTTCTGGCCGAGCTCGACGGCCGCCTCGACGGGGGAGCTTCCTTCGAGACCTTGCTATCGGAGCACGCGGCCGTGCACGGCGGGGTCCTCGGCCGCGTCACGGTCGATCTCGGCGCCGGGCTCGAGCAGCACCTGCGGACCTCCGAGGATCTCCTCGAGGAGGCGAGCCGGGGTCCGGCGCCGCTGGCGCTGGTCGAAAAGCAGTTCCTCGGCGCCCGCTACCTCGCCTACTCGGCCTCGGGGGCGCTCTTTCCGACCTTGCAGGGGATCTGGACCGGGACCTGGGTCCCGTCCTGGTCCAGCGACTTCACCCACAACGGGAACGTGCCCACCGCGCTCGCCGCCATGCTGTCCACCGGGATGGCCGAGTGTCTGCATCCCTACTTCCACTACCTCGGCGCGCTGATGGACGACTTCCGCGAGAACGCCCGCCGCCACTACGGATGTCGAGGGATCTTTCTTCCGGCGCGCACCAGCTCCCACGGGCTCGACGTCCACTTCCACAACCGGTGGTGCATGACCTTCTGGACCGCCGGCGCCGGGTGGGCGGCCCACACCTTCTACGACTACTTCCTTTACACCGCGGACGCGGACTTTCTGCGTGCGGTGGCGCTTCCATTCATGCGGGAGGCCGCGGCCTTCTACGAGGACTTCCTGTGCCCCGGCCCCGACGGACGGCTGGTCTTCAGCCCGTCGTATTCCCCGGAGAACAGCCCCCCCGGCAGCGACGCGCAGGCCTGCGTCAACGCCACCATGGACATGGCGGTCGCGCGCGAGCTCTTCACCAACCTCATCGCCGCCCACGAGACCCTCGGGCTCGTCGACGCGGCGGAGGCCGGCCCGGGCGCCAAGGGGGATCTCGCGCGCTGGCGGGCGCTCCTCGGCCGCCTGCCGGACTACCAGATCAACGACGATGGCGCGGTCAAGGAGTGGCTCCATCCGCACCTCGCCGACAACCACGACCACCGCCACGTCTCGCACCTCTACGCGCTCTTCGACGGGCTCCCCGCCGAGATCGAGGAGCGCGCCGATCTGCGGCGCGCCTTCGTTCACACCGCGCGGCGGCGCATGGAGATCCGGCGGCGCGACGGGGGCGGCGTGATGGCGTTCGGGCTCGCGCAGCTCGGCCTCGCCGCCGCGGCCCTGCGCCAGCCCGACCTGTGCGGCGAGATCCTCGACTGGCTGTCCTCCCGGTACTGGCGGCCCTCGATGGTCACCACCCACGATCCGGGCGCGATCTTCAACGTGGATCTCTCGGGAGGATATCCCGCGGTCGTCGCCAGGGTGCTGCTCGACAGCCGACCGGGACACCTCGAGCTCCTGCCCGGACTGCCCGAGCGCTGGGTGAGCGGCACGGTGACGGGGCTGCCGGCCCGCGGCGGCGTCCGGATCGAGCGCATGTCCTGGACGGCGGGGGGCATCTGGGTCGCGCTGAGCTCGCGGAGCGATCAGCGGGTGACCGTCGGCTATCCGAGGCGCGCGTCGGTCGAGCCGGCGCGAGCCGACGCGCCCCTGGAGGTGGTCGACCTGCGGCGGGACGTGGTCAGCGAGCTCGAGCTGGCGCGCGGCTGAGGACAGGTCCTCGGAGGTTCGGGTCGGAGCGGCGCGTGATCAGAGCCGGCGCGGAGGCGAGAGGGCCAGGCCCCCCGGGGTGAGGGGCGCGTCGTTCAGGATCTTGGCCACCATCGCGGCCCGCGAGGCGACGCCGAGCTTGGCGAAGATTCGGCGCAGGTGGGTGGACACGGTCCACGAGCTGATCTCGAGGATGTCCGCGATGACCTTGTTCGGATGTCCGGCGGCCACCATCCGAACGATCTCCTGCTCGCGCGGGCTGAGGCTGGCGGTCTCTCGGGCGCACGACGGAGCCCGCAGGAGCACATAGCGGGCCCCGCCGATCTCGCGATCGAGCAGGATCGCGTTGTCGGCGAGCGCGCTCTCGGACGCGAGGGCCAGCGCCTGCTCGAGGTGTTCGAGCACGTCGTGCAGCCAGGCCGAGGACACATTCGATGGGTCGGAGGCAGTGCGTCCGTGATTCGAAGCTTCCGCTGCGGACGTCGGTCGATTGCCGCGCATGGTGTGTCTCCCGGTCGAGGGGCTCATCTCGGGATCAGGGTCGCGGAGGCGAGACGAGCGCAGGCAGTTAGCATAACGGACCCGGCACCCGGAATTCCCGTCCACCATCGGTGGTCGGTCGAATGTGTGACACGCGTTCGTGCGAGCCACGTCCGCGGTCGCTGCAAGATGCGACTGCAAGACAAACGTGCCGCGTGGTCTTCTCGGTCGCGGGAGCAAACAAAGGAGTCACCATGAGCAATCTCCACGAGCATGAGCATGAACACGAGATGGAATTCGAATGGGAGGGCGAGCTGGCGCACGAGGGAGAGGGCGAGCTCGAGGGGGAAGGCGAAGGGGAACAGTTCCTGTCCAAGGTCCTGGGTGGTCTGTTGGGCGAGGGAGAAGGGGAAGGTGAGGGAGAGGGCGAGCTCGGCGCACACGAGCTCGAGCTGGAGGGAGAAGGGGAAGGTGAGGGCGAACAGTTCCTCGGCAATATTCTCGGCGGACTGCTCGGTGAGGGAGAGGGCGAGCTCGGCGCACATGAGCACGAGCACGAGCACGAGCACGAGCACGAACACGAGCACGAGCAGTTCTTCGGTGGACTGTTGAAGAAGATCGGACGGGTCGTCCAGCGCGCCGCCCCACTCCTCAAAAACGTGGCGCGGGTCGCGGCCCCGATGGTCGGCTCGGTGATCGGCGGGCCCGTCGGTGGGATGCTCGGGAAGATGGCGGTGTCGGCGCTCGGCGAAGGCGAGCTCGAGGGCGAATTCGAGCTCGAAGGTGAGCTCGAGGGCGAAGGCGAAGGGGAAGGCGAGGGCGAGCTCGAAGCGGAGATGGAGCTCGAGTCGTCGGAGGCCGCGCACGAGGTCACTGCCGAGCTGATGGCGGAGATGGCCAGCACCGCCGAGAGCGAGGCCGAGGCCGAGGCGATGATCGGCGCGGCGACGGCGACCATCCTCTCGCGTGCCGACCGGCGGGCGCTGAGGGGGGTCATGGCCGACATGGTCCGCGGGGCGGCGGTCCTCACCCGGATCCTGCGGCGCCGTCGGCGCACCCGCTTCGCCGTCCGAGCCGTGCCGCTCATCATCCGCAGCAGCGCGCGCACACTGGCGCGGCGAGCCGCGCGGGGTGTGCCGATCACCCGCAAGCGGGCCGCCCGGGTGGTGGCCGCCAGGACCAGGCGGGTGCTCGGCAGCCCGAAGCTGGTCACGCTGGCGGTTCGCAACAACCTCCGTGGCGCCCGGAGCGGACGCAATCGCTTTCGCGCGGTCCGAGGCTGACGACAGGGCAGGGGCCGACCGCGATGCGTTCCGAGAAGGGAGAAACCACATGAGCACGACTTTTCACGAACACGAGCTGGAGTTCGAAGGGCTGGGCGAACATGAGCATGAGCATGAGCACGAACACGAGCATGAGCACGAACACGAACAGTTCTTTGGATCCCTGGCCAAGCTCGCCTCCCGGGCTCTGGGATCGCCTGCACTGCGCCAGGCGGCCGGCCAGGCGGCGCGCTCAGCCTTGCAAGGGCTGCTCGGCGAGGGCGAAGGCGAAGGCCTCGGCGAGCTCGAGCTCGAGCTGGAGGGAGAAGGTGAGCTGAGCCCCATTCGCAAGGTGTACACCGACGCGATGATGGAGCACATGGCGCACGTCGCCGCCGAGTCGGAGAGCGAGCACGAGGCCGCGGAGGCGCTCCTGCCGCTCTTCCCGGTGCTGGCCTCCAAGCTCGCGCCCCTGGCCCTCAAGGCGCTCCCGCGGCTCGGCGCCAAGCTCGCGCCGCGCCTCGTGTCACGGGTGATGCGCGTGACCCCGCAGCTGACGCGGGGCCTTGGTCGCGTGACCCAGACCCTGTACCGCAACCCGCGGACTCGGCCTCTCATCCGGGTGTTGCCCACCGTCGCACGCCAGACCACGGCCCAGCTGGTCCGCCGCGCCGTCTCGGGCCGCCCGATCACGCCGCGCTATGCGGTGCGCACGCTCGCGCAGCAGACGGCCCGGGTGCTCGGAAGCCCGCGCCGGTGTGCCCATGCCTGGCACGGTGCCCGCTCCCTCGATCGCCGCTACCACCGTGCCAATCCGCAGGGCGTCTGCCTCGGTTGCCTGCGCCGTCGCCGCCGCGTGGCCCGCGCCACCGGGGGCGGGACCTTCACCGGCAACGGCACCGGCTACCGACGAGCTGCCGGTGGCGGTGGTTACGGAGCCCCGATCGTCCGCCGGGCCGGCGGCGCCACCTGCGTCAAGTGCTGCTGACGGCGCCCCATGCTCTCCCCTTCCTCACCCACGAACGGCGTCAACCCACGCGCGGGTACCACGGGCCAGCGGAGCCGCCGCCCGCGGGCCAGCTCCACGGCGGTCCGGTCCTCCCCGGGGGGCGTACACGCCGCCCGCGGCGAGGGGCGCGCCGCGGGCGACGACCTGCCCCTCGCGGGTGGCCCGGGCACACCCGCCCAGGCTTCGAGCTCGGCGGCCGCACCCCTCGTGGCCCCGTGGCTGCGGGCGCAGTCGCTCAACGTGCGCCGCCACGCCGCTGCCCTCCGTCCGTTCCGGCGCGACGAGTTCGGCACCGGGGCGGCCGCCCCGAGCGAGGCCCACGTCCAGGTGGTCAACCAGCTGATGGCCACCTTGCGGCGCGAGCTGATGCGGATGACCACCCGGGTCGCGGCGGCCGCGGCGGCCAGCGTGGCCGGGCCCACCACCGCCCGTCTGCAAGCCATGGTGGCGATGAAGGACCGCGCCCACACCTGGGTTCGCGCCATCGAGAAGATCTGGGACTTCTATCTCGAGCTCTTCGGGCAGCGGCAGTCGAAGTACGCCGACTGGTTGCTCAGCTGCGACCGCATCGCGCTCGACTGCTACCAGTACGCGTTCCTCGGGCTCGGCAAGGCGGTCTCGGTCCCGGCCCCGCCCGCGTTCTGCTACATGCGCACCGGATTCTCCCCCGCCACCTATCGCCGCGGAATCCCGCTCAAGCGCCTCGGCCGCCAGCTGAACCCCTTCCCGCTGATCCAGCTGCCCTATCACCGGCTCACCAACCCGTGGACCCTCGGCGCCATCCTCCACGAGGTGAGCCACAACCTGCAGACCGACATCGGGCTATCGGGCGTGATCCCGCGCCGGATCGGCAAGCGGCTGCTCGGCGCCGGGCTTCCGCCCGAGGTGGCGGCGATCTGGGTGCGCTGGAACCGCGAGACCTTCGCCGATCTCAGCGGGCTGCTCCTCGGCGGGCCCTGCATCGTGGGCTCGCTGCTCGACATCCTCGCGCGCAGCCCCGAGTCCATGACCGCGTACCTGCCCCAGGGACCGCACCCGACGCCCATCTTGCGCGCCAACCTCAGCTTCGAGCTCTTGCGGCGCATGGGATTTCCGGACGAGGCGCGGCGCTACCAGCGCCTGTGGACCCGGATGTACCCGGAGCGCGGCGCGGGCTCCCTGCCACCTGCGCTGGTTCGCTCGTTCGATCGGGTGATGCCCCTCGTGGTCGACACGATCTGCTTTCAGCCCTACGCCGAGCTCGGCGATCGCACCCTGGCGGAGGTCCTGCGGTTCGAGCGGAAGGAACAGCAGATGATCGAGGAGGCGGCCGGGCGCCTGGCGGCGGGCACCGACCCGGGGGTGGTTCCGGCGCGCTTCCTGATCGGCGCCGCGCGGGTGGCTCTCGACAAGGGCTATGCCCGGCCAGGGGTGATCACCGAGAACTTCTACCGCGAGCTGACCCGGAGGTGATGGTGGCGCTCGAGCGAAGCCTGCGTGAGCTCGGCGCCAGCTGCCGGACCCTGGCGGCGCGCCTCGGCGAGCTGCGGGTCACGGTGGTCGAGGATCGTCCGGAGTCGAACGATCTGGCGCTCATCGCCCACCGCCGCCAGGCCATCGAGGATCTGCTGGGTGACCTGACCGAGGCCGGCAACGCCATCGCCGAGGGCCGCACCGCCGCCGACGGCAGCGACGACCATGGCGTGAGCCGGGCCATCGCCGCGGCCCACGAGACGCTGCTGCGGCTGGCGGGGCGCTTCGCGACCGGGCTCGGCGGCTACGAGCAGCTCTCGGAGTTGCTGGCGCTCGGCCGCAACCGTGGTCGCGCCTGGAGCTCCTGGAGCCACACCGTGCGCCGCGCGGTGGAGGAGTGCCGGCAAGCCTTGCAGGCGACCGAGGGTGGGATCCTCGAATGCTGGAGAGATCTGTCCGAGAGGCGGGACTACCGGCGTACGGGAGCCCGCCGGGAACTGGCGCCGGAGCTCGCCGAGGCCCGGTACCAGGAACGGGGCATCCCGACGCTGACGCTGCTCGGAAAAGAAGGAGAGGGTCGACATGGCACCGAATAGAAGCAAGAGCGAGACGATGAGCGCGAGACGCCGAGGCGCCGAAGGCAGCCTCGCCAACGGCGGAGCCGGCGACCGCAACCCGCCGGTGCACGAGGGCACCCACGGCGCCGCCAACGGCGGGGACCCTGGAAGCGCCGGGGCGGGAGCGTCGGCCACCGGGGGGCGCCCGGTGCAAGGTGGCTCGAATGGCACCAGCGCGCCGCGGATGGGACTGCCCGGTCGAGGCCGCTCGCAGGTCGCCGAGTCCCTGATCGACGCCACCGCCTATCCGTTGCTCACCGAGCAGATCAATCCTTCCGCGCGCAGCGGAGGGTTCGGGGGCGGTGGGGCGGGCGATCGCGCGACCGACTTCGGACAGACCGTCAACACCGCACTGCAGTCCGTCCTCGGCTGGCAGCCACGGGACAACGACGCGCGCGGCTTCACCGGGGCCCTCACCCAGTCGTTCGCCCTGCGTGACGTGGAAGGGCACACCGAGTGGAGCTGGACCCCGCGAACGTACGCGGTCCAGACCGATCTGGCGGGTGGGATCACCGGGGCGCAGGCGAGCCTGCTCACCCGGGCCAAGCAGGCGGTGGACGCGTCGCTGCCGCTGCTCGACGGGCTCTATCCGCTCAGCACCGAGGCCGATCCCGAGGACAGCGCCGCCCTGCGGGCGCTGGTGCGCGGGCAGATGGTCGAGCTCGTCAGCGAGCTCGGTACGCTCGGCGGGCCGCGGGTCGCCCGGGTCGACGAGATCTTCGCCCTGCTGCTCGGGCGCCGGGCCGGGGCGAGCCTCACGGGGGCCCTCGCCAGCTCCCCCACCGCCAGTGCCACTGTCACCTCGGGGGCAGCGCCGGCGGCAGGGAGTCCGTCGAGGATCGCGGTGGCCGAGGGGCTGCGCCTGCACTTTCGGGGTCCCTCCGAGATCGAGGGGACGCTCGGGCTCATGCGTGGGCTCTTCGGGCTCGGCTCGGGCAAGTTCGTGAACACGGTCGACGAGGAGCAGGATCTCACCAACTTCCGCATCCTCGCCGACTACCTCATCGGCCTCGAGCGCAGCTGGCTCGAGAACCGGCAGTTCTTCACCCGGGCGCAGGGCAGGACCCCGTTCTTCGGCACCCAGCTCGTGCTGCTGGCACGCCAGCTGTCGGTGATCGCCGAATCGGTCACCGAGCTGCGCTTCGCGCTCGACTCGGTCTTCATCGGTCCGCTCGAACGCCAGACCCTGCTGGTGGTGCCCCGCACCTTCTCGGGCAGCTCGAATGGCCACGGCGACTTCGAGGGACAGCCGCTTCCGCTCGATCTGGTGGGTGAGCTGGCGACCACCGGGAAGGGGCAGGACCAGGTGGTGGCCCACGACGTGACCTGGTGGGTGCGGGTACAGGACGAGATCTTCGTCGAGGAGCTGCTCTCCTGGATCGAGGGGTTCGCCAGCACCGAAGGCCCGAGCTTGATCCAGAACGGGGGAAAGCTGGGGGTGGAGCGGATCTTCACCCCGACGGTCGCGCGCCTGTACGCGCTCACGCTCGGGATGCTCTGTCCGGAGAACGTCGAGCAGCTGCCGGAGGGCTTCTTCACGGCGCGGGTGCGTCGCTCCTTTCACGAGCTCGCGATGCAGCTCGGGCAGCTCGGGCGTCTCGCCAAGAACATCAAGCACCGGGTCGAGATCGAATCCTAGAAAGGTCGTGAGCCATGGCGACGGAAAAGGACTATCAAAATCTGTTCGATCGGATAGCGGCTCTCCGCGAGACGGTGGCCAGTCGGCTCTCGGCGAGTCTGACCCAGAACCCCCAGCTCGCGGACGTGCTGGTCAAGCAGATCGACGACATGCTGCAGTCGGCGATCGACGCCGACAGCAACGCCCCGGCCCCGCCGGACAAGGGGCTGGCGCAGCTGGCGGGGGTGGGCCCCGACGCCACCAGCGACTTCGGCAAGACCCGGATCCCCGAGGGGGTCGAGCCGTACGACGAGACCATCACCTCCGAGCGGATCGTGGCGGTCGGGGACCTCTACTACATCTACCAGCACGAGAAGATCGGGGTCTTCCGGGCCGTGCAGAAGCTGCAGCAGCTCTTTCGCGCCGGCGAGGTGCGCCTGTCGGGGGGCGCGGGGGCGTTCTCGCTCTACCAGTTCGACCGGCGTCAGGTGTTGCGCTACACGCGTGCCGAGCGCCTCGGTGCGTACCGGCGGGTGCTCGGCTACGGAGCGGATGGGGCGGCCAGCAACGGGCGCCCCAACACCGACTTTCACCGGCTGTTCGCGCACTTCACGCACCAGGTGACGCTGTTCTGGAGGGACAAGCGCATCTCGGACGTGATCCGCGAGCGGGCCTACGATCCGAGCTTCGGGAGCATCGCCATCGTCCGGCGGGCCGGCCTCGATCTGCGCAACAACATGAAGTGGACCTCGTTCGGTCACCTCAACGTCCTGCGGGTCGAGGTGATGCAGCTGCTCGAGGAGGCCTTCAAGATCCTGGACGCCGACGACGTAAAGCGCCTGTTCGGCGCCGACACCGCCTGGGACGTGGTCGAGGAGGTGCTGATCCGCTACTTCGGCGAGAAGCTGGTGACCTCGCCGCGCCAGCGGATGGGGGTGGCGGGGCGGGAGGTCCTGAGGTGGCTGGCGCAGCCGCACATCTTGCAGACGGCGCGCGTCCAGTTCGAGACGCTGCTGCTGGAGATCGCCGAGCTGGCGGAGGAGTGGCTGACGAGCGCCCAGGCCATGGGGCTCGCGGCGCGGACCGGAGACGCCCGGGTCCTGCCCTGGGACGCGACGGCCCCGGGGCGGGTGGGGCTCGGCGGCGCCGAGATCAACCATTCGCGGCGGGCGACCAGCATGGGGCGGCCGAGCCGGATGGCGAGCCTCCGGGTGTGAGGGGACGAGCCCGACCGGCTCGGCCCTTCGGCGGATTGGCCGGCGGCGTGCTCGCGGAGGCCGAGATCATGATCATCGACTGTCACTGTCACGCAGGCGAGGGGGATGGGCTGACGGGCCCGTGGAACACCGATGCGCCGCTCGGCGCGTACCTGCGGCGCGCGCGCGCCGCAGGGATCGCCCGGACCAACCTCTTGCCCGCCTTTCACTCCGACTACGCGGTGGCCAACCGCGCGCTCGGACGGATCGTGCGGCGCGGTCGGGGGCGGTTCTTCGGCTTCGCCTTCGTCCACGCGGCGTCCGACGCCGGACGGGTGGATGCCATGGTCCGGGAGGCGGTGGTGGGCTTCGGCTTCCGCGGGATCAAGGTCCACCGCCACGACGCCCGCATCTCCCGCGAGATCTGCGAGGTGGCGCGCCGGTATCGCCTGCCGGTTCTCTACGACGTGGTGGGAGAGATCGCGCCGCTCGAGCTCATTGCCCAGGCCTACCGCGACGTGGCCTTCATCATTCCCCACCTCGGCAGCTTCGCCGACGACTGGCGGGCGCAGCAGGCCCTGATCGATCCCCTGGCGCGCCACCCCAACCTGTTCGCCGACACCTCGGGCGTACGCCGCTTCGACCTGCTGGTCGAGGCGGTGCGGCGCGCCGGTCCGCACAAGCTCCTCTTCGGCACCGACGGCCCCTGGCTCCACCCCGGCGTCGAGCTGGCCAAGATCCAGGCCCTCGGCCTCGCCCCCGACGACTTCGCCCGCGTCACCGGCGGCAACTTCCTCCGCCTCATCCGCCGCGCCTCGATCGCCTCGGCTTCGGCCGACGGTGCGGCTGCGAAAGCACCCAACCTCCCGAACCGCCGCCCCGCCCCTCCCCCCGGTCGTCCCACGGCCGCCGGGGCCGATCCATGGCTCACGCTTTCTTCCGAAGCGATCGGCCCAGCCGCCGCCGAGACAGAGCTCTCGTGCTGAGCAGGAGGGACGCGGCGCCGGCCAGTCCTCGTCGCGCCCGTGGAGGCCACGAGGTCCCACGTGATACGCTTCGCTCGACGTGTCACCGAACCGCCGATGTGAGGGGGCTTGATGGCAGGCAGAGCGACGGCCGTGGAGAACGGAGAGGACCTTGTTCGGGAGGTCCTGAAGCTGGCATCGCATCTGGGCCTGGCCTCACGCACTCAGGTTCGCGTCGCCAGGCGGATCTGGGGAGCGGTCCGCAAGATCGACGTCGTGCTCACCCAGACTGAAACGCGGCGAACCCTTGGCCTCGAGTGCAAGTTTCAGGGAGTGCAAGGCACGGCTGAAGAGAAGATTCCGTCGACGATTCAGGACATCGCGGCTTGGCCCATCCCGGGTATCGTCGTCTTCTCTGGGAACGGATTCAGTCCGAACATGGTCGCGTTTCTTCTCTCGACGGGGAAGGCGGTTGAGCTTGACGATCTGCGGGCGTGGCTTTCCCTCTATTTCGGCCTTCCGGATTCGCAGTGACGCTCCTGACGTCCTACCCGGCGAAGCGGCCTGGCGCTGGCGCCGTGCCTTCGCCCGGAAGAAGTCTCCCTCTCGCGACGGCCAACGCCTCCGCGGCAACATCATTGCCCTGGAATCGTCGCCCAACATTCAAGGCGGCGACGCCAACACTTCCCGATCCCATGAACGGATCGACAACAAGTTCCGCCGGTCGTGTACTCTGCTCGATCAGGATCTCACTGATTCGAGGCGGCTTCTCTGCCGGATACCCGCCCCTCACCCGTGGGGCAGTCAAGATATCGGCAATCCCAAGGTTGTTGAGCTGTCGTTTTCCCTTTTCGAAGAAGAGGATCATCTCGTAGCGAGACCGATAGTGATAGCCCATTCCTATGCTCTGCTTGTCCCAGATCAGCGGCTTCCAGAACTTGAAACCCGCCGCTTCCGCGAGTGGCTTGGCAATGAAGGCGGTCTCCTGGTCGCTGAACAAGTAGAAGTGCGAATTGCGCACCAGCACTCGAAATATCTCGCTGAATAGTTCCGGGAACCGAGAATTGGCGAAAATCCGGAACCAAGGGTTGCTCGATCCCTTGCTCTGCTTCAACCGAGTGGTGGTCCCAACCGCCCGATGCTTCTCCAGCGACTCGTAGGGTGGGTCGGTGACCACGAGATCGACTGACCCCGGCGCCATCGTGCGAAGCCAATCGACGGCATCCATCTGGTAGAGGCGAGGTGGCTCACTCACGGAGGACCAAGCTATACTAAACGTATGTACAGGTCAAGGACCCGAACTCGCTTTCACTCCCGTCTCTCGACCCCAGTGAAGCCCAGGGGAATCGATAGGGAGGTTGGCCAATTGTATTGGCGAGAACGTCGTCACGAAGCTTCTTCCGTGCGAGTTCATTCGCTTCGGACCAGTTAGCCCAACTTTCATTCGGTTCAACGATCACAGCCGGATATTGAACGCAATCTGCCCTCGGAAAAGGCAAGCGAAATGGCCCATTCTCGATTCAGCGCCGTTTGCGGCCTAGGCAGGGAATATGGAGAATTGCCCATCGAAAGATTCCGATGCGATGGGTTTCTTCCGATCGAAGAGTTCGCGAACTGTTGTTCGGTCGTGCTGGACCCGACCGCGAATCCACCATCGGTGTGAAGTGCGCCGCTCGCTGGGTCAATCACGGAAGGCTTCATTCTACTTGAGTGGAATTGAATGGGTGGGTTCTAGATCACGCTTCGTCATCTGCTCATCTTCGCGATAGTTGTCCGATGGTTTGCCGGATGTCTTATCGCCACTGATACGATGCCGCCCGAATGATTCCTTCCCGGGCCGCCTCCGTAAGCCATGGACATTTGATCTGAAGCATCAGGTCAGCCGCTGCAGCGCAGGCCGCCAACTCATCACCTTGCCAGTTCTGTTCATTGGTCGACTCTGCTCAAGCTGCCCGAATCGCTTCCTGATCCTTCTCGGAGAGCCCAGGAATGCCAAGGACATTGTCGAGAAATAGCCACGGCTTATCCCACTCGGTAAAGCTCTCGATCGCTCTGTTTGCTTTTGGGAACAGCTCCATGCGCGCCGACGCGAAGAAATTGGCCATGCGCTCGAGCACGCTGACCAGCCGCTCCCGGTACGTGGCCTCCCGGCATGCCGTCGCGGCCTCGCGCCAGGCACCCATCGCATCTCCTGGACGCTCGAGCGCGAGCCGCGCGTCGCCAATCTTCTCCAGCGCATCCGCCTCCCCCGGCCGGTCGTGGAGGTTGGCCGCGATCTTGCGCGTGATCTCCAGGTGGTCCTCGGCGTCCTGGAACCGCCGCAGCTCGAGGCCGACATCTCCCGCCGCGAACGCCAGGGCCTTGATGAGGGGAAGGCCCTGCGTGGTGATGGCCAGGGTCAGTCCCTGGCCGTAGCGCTCGCGCGCGAGGCCGAGTCGGCCAATCCGACGCAGGACATCTCCGGCGCCCTGAAGGACGAACGCCTGCATCAAGGGAACCTGGTGGCGCCGATAGTAGTCATAGAGGATCTCGTACTTGGCGCTCGCCTCATCGAGCCGCCCGTAGGCGTAGTCGAGCGACGCCAGCTCCGTCAGGATCTGCATCCGCTTGGCTTCCGGAAGCCCGGGATCGCTGACGTCTCGAGCCATTCCGTCCATCAGCGCGCCAGGGCTCAGATCCGGCTCGTAGATCAGGATGTCTGGGTTCTTCATCCTCCGGAGCGCCCCGATGAGCTGGGGATCCGAAGCGCCGCCCGTTCCACCCCCGCAGCAGCCCTCCGGGGTGGCCGAGTTGCCCTGGGCGCGGTGGAACGTTCGTCCCACCGGTGGGTCGTCCCAGAGAGCGTCCATCGTCGTCTGGGATGCCGGTTTGCCCCGATCGACGATGACGGTCTCGAGGCTGCCAAAGCGCCACGCATTGCAAACCCACCGTCGTCGATCAGTCAGTTGAACCAGAAGAACCGCGCCCCCACCGACAGCCAGAGCCGGTACGCCGACGACGTGATGGGGTTGGACGCGTCACGATACGCGAGCGCGACGTGACTGCATTGATTGTGGCCCGCACAATCGTCCAGGTAGTAGACGAGCTCGGCGCCGAGATAGAAGCGCTGGAGAAAATCCAAGCGCAGGCCGCCCTCCGGCCCCCAGCGCCATATCAGCCCATGGTTCGGCCAGCCGACGCGCTCGAGGAGCGCGGCGCCCCCCCCGATCTCCACCTGGAACACATTGGAGATGGGTAGCTCGAGCACCAGGTGGGCGGCGCCCATGAACGTGGCCGCATAGGTGAAGGTGTCCGACCTGGAGTCGAGCCGGTTGCGATCGATCTCGCGGACGCGCTCGCTGAGGGTCAGACGCACCGCCGGACGGCTCGCGAAGGGGAGCTGACCAAGCTCGAAGCCCTGCTGGAGCTCGCCACCGGCGTCGGTGTCGAGGCCCACCCCGAGATAGAACCGCGGTGGTCGGTACAAGAAGAGGTTGGGGGTCGCCTTGGCCCCCAGCGAGACGACGAACTGGTTTCCGACACCGTCTTGCTTGGCCGACAGATCGTGCGCCAGGTCCTGCATGAGATCTCGGATGGCGCGCTTCGCGGTGGTGCCGGTCGCGGGGCTCCCGCGGTATTGGAGCTGGCGAAAGCGATAACCAAATTCATCCAGCGCGTCGAGGAACTCTTGCAGGGGATCGCCGGCGGATTGCCCGGCCTGGGCAGCCCGTTCGACCTTGGTCGAGGCCTGGAGGAGCGCGATGAGGTTGTGGTCGACGCCGGCGCACGCCGGCAACGCGGCGATGGCGGCGTAGGAGATGGTGTCTGGTTGGTCGCGATCCGCCTGAAAGCAGTCGAAGATCGCCGACCGGAGGTCGAAATTGGCGTGCGCGCCCAGCATCTCGAGCTGTTCGACATTGTGTGAACGGATGTGCTTCCGGGCGTCGACCATGCCCACGTGGAAGTCGAAGATCCGGAAGTCTCGCTCGAAGAAGCCCAGGAAATGCCCCAGCTGCTCCCCGGCGACAGGCATGGCCCGCGCGGGCAGCTCGCGGTTGATGTCTCCATGGCCCTCGACGGTGTTCATGAGCTCGGTGTCCTCCGAGGCCGAGACGAAATCCGACAGGAAAGGGCCAAAGGCCTGGAAGGTCGTCGCGGGGTGACTGGGTGGCTTCGCCCCCACGGGGGCCGAGGGCGGCTCCGGGATGGGTGACGGCGCGGGCGGTCCCTTCTTCCAGGCCACGTTTCCGGAGACCATGAACAAGAAGCGTGCCGGGGCCTCGGGCAGCCAGTCACTCATCCGGATCGCGAGGCCGAGCGGCGTATTGTCGAAGACCCCGCCGTCGATGAACTTCGCGCTCTGCTCCGGGGTTCCGAGGAACACCGGCTTCGACGACGACGGAGCCGCGGCGGACACCTCCGAGCCTTGCTCCTGCCAGATGGTGACCGGCAGCTCCACCGGCGGGAAGGCGAACGGGAAAGACGAGGACGCCTCGAGGAGGTGCATCACGTCGTCGAGCTCGGCGGGCAACCCGTCGATGTCGGCCAGCCGCGCGGGGTTGCTCGCACCGAGCGTCGGGTAGAGCTCGGCCGGGGGGGTGTCCCTCGGGTCGTGCGGGTGAGGCCGGAAGGACGAGAAGGTGGGGGGCTGGCCGCTCTTCCCGGTCATGCGCAGGGTGAACTTCTCGGTCAGTCGGGTCATCGTGGTGTACGGCGCCCCAGTATCGACGCGGTCGCCGAGCTTTTCAGGGAACTTCAGGGTGCGTCCGCGAAGCCGAGTGGCGCTGACGCCGATATACGCGTTGCACGCATCCCAACCGGCGCGCTCACTCGGGTCGGTCCAGAGCTTCTCGATCATCGAGACGGATTCGTCGATGGGCTTGCGCGACAGGATGCCGTCCACGTTGACCTGGCCAGCCTCCACCAGCCGGTCCATGCCGACCGGGATCCATGCGCGGTAGAGCAGGCTCTTCTCCGGCTCGGAGACCGGCTGTCTGCACCCGGCCACCGCCGCCAGAAAGGCGTTGATCGAGCCCGCCGAGGCGCCGGTCACCAGCTTGAATCCCCCGACCAGATCCAGGCTGGTCCCCCCGTCGTCGGTGAAGACCTGCCGCACGTAATGCCCATGGGCCAGCAAGTACTGGCTGTAGTAGTGGAGGAACCCCGCCTGGTAGGAGCCCAGGCTGACCCCGCCGCTGACCACCAGGCTCGCGGACGAGAGGTAGGTGGCCCGCAGCTTGTCGATCTGCTGGTCGGCCTGGCGGGTGACGTCCCGGAGCTTGGCCACGTTGGCCTCGAGCACGTCGACGAGCGCGCTCACGGTCGCCGCGTCGCGGGTCGGGTCGGCGTCCCGCACCTGGTCGGCCTGGTCCTGGATCGCGGTCCTGAGGCGCTCCGCCTGCTCGCGCAGCCCGGCCAGCGTCGCGATCTCGGGGACCACCGCGCCGCTGGTCGGCGCGATCGTGTCGCTGATCTGGAGACGCGCCGCCTGATCCACCAGCCTGACCGCCCGCGACTGGATCCGCTTGATCGACTGAGGAGGAGCCGCTGCGCCGATGCCGCTGGCCGACGTCTGCAGCTCTTGCTGGGCCTTCTGGATGTCCTGCACCACCTCGCGCTGCGCCCTCTGCTCGTTCAGATTCGGAATCGCCCGGTAGAGCGCGGCGCTTGGAGGTGATGGCGGGGGACGGTCGGAGGGCGAGGGTGGTGGCGATGGGCCCGCGTCGGGGGCCGCGGCGGCGGTCGCTCGCCCGCCGGTCGGACCGACGAGCCCGATCAGGCTCAAAGCCAGCACGAGCGAGCACCTGGGAAGGACCACCGAAATACCCGCTCGCCCCTGGCCCCGAGGGCGCAGCGGGCAGGGGGCGAATCGAGGGGCCCTCATGGTCAAGTGAGCAACGTGCTTGCCGCCGGATCTTCCCAGCTGTCCCGCGACGATGCCACCCGGTGCCGGGCGGGCGGCCCGCCGGCAAACCCCCCGGCGCGGACGACCGCCGCCCGCCCGCCCTCGCGCGTCGGCCCGCGCGTCGCCGGGAGGGCGGCCGCGCTTCATCAGGGGGTGAGCACCGCGTGCCGGTCGGCGATCGAAGCCAGACGGCCAGGACCGTGGCAGAGCAAGCACTCCTCCTGCTGCGGCTTGGCGAAGGCCACCGCCCGGCTTTCGTAGAACGAGCCGCCGTTGGTCTGCATGTGATCGACCGCGATCGAGCTGTCGTGGCAGGCCGAGCAGGCCGCCACCAGCGGCGAGACCACCAGGGTGGTGGGATCCGCGGGGGTGCTGACCCCCGTCAGCGCGTTCACGGCGAACCCTGCGCCATACGCCACCGCCGCCGTCACGTAAGGCGCGTTGACGGTGCCTGCCGCGTAGGTCCCCTGACCCACCGTGCTCGACAGCATGTTGGGGTAGGCCGCCACCGTCGCGGCCGAGCTGAAGTCGTAGGTGCCGGGCAAGTGGCACATCTCGCACTTGTTGAGCACCCCCGGGTAGGTCGTGTTGAAGAAGCCCTCGGTGGCCGACTCCTCGTGCCAGGTGAAGTTGGTGGACCGCTTCTCGGCGCCATGGATCGCGTGCACGAAATCCTTGGCGTTGGCGGACCACCCGCTGCTCGTCTGGTTCGGCCGGTGGCACCAGGCGCAGGTGGTGGCGTCGTTGCGCTGGCCGGCGTGGAAGTCGGGCCCCACCCCGAGCGCCACGTGGCAGGCGCCGCACCGGGCGTTCTCGACGATCGCGCGCCGTCCCGTGAAGCCCGTCGCCACCATCGACACGTCGGGAGGGGGCACGATGAGTCCCCCGGTGCCGCCGTAGCCAGGCGTGACGCCATCTACCTTCTTGTTCGGGACGTAGGGATAGGCCGGCAGGTTGATCTGGGTCAGCGGCTGCGTGTTGTTGATGAAGTCCAGATCGGGGTTGGGTGGAGCTTGCCGCGAGCCGAGCCCGTAGGTGTACCCGATCCCCCCGGTCAGCATGGTGGCGCCCGCGGGGATGACCGCGCAGGTCAGTTGCAGGGTGTAGAACCCGGTCGCGTCGGGCCCGGTCAGGACCCCGGCGCCGGTACGGGTGGTGGTGGCCGCCGCGTTCGAGCAGGTGCCGGTCCCGTTCCAGACGTTTCGGATGTAGGCGCTGGCCGTGGCGTTGAAGTCGGCCGGCGCGACCTTTCCGTCCTGGGGCACGGCGAAGGCGAAATAGGCGCTCGGTGACCCCACGAAGTTCGGGATCAGCTCGCTGCCGGTGCCGGGGCCGGGGAACACCACGTCCTTGCCGTCGAGCACCAGCTTGAACACGATCTGTGGGCGCAACACCCCGGCGGCCGCGGTGTCGCTCCAGGTCGAGACGCTCTTGATCAGGTAAGTGACCACCTGCGCCCCGGTCGGCACCGCGCCCGCTGCCGCCACGTAGGCGGCGTTGGTGTTGCCGTTCGCGCTGGCGGTGCTGTTGAGATAGATGTTGAGAGGGTTCGGCGGCGAGACGGACAGGTGCTTGCTCGGCGTGTCCCCGCCGACCGCCCCGGCCACGTGGCAGACGGCGCAGTTCTTGTCGTCCGCCTGGGCCCCTCCGCTGTGCATGACCCGGCCGTTCGGGATCGCCACCTCGAAGCTCTTGCTGTCGTGGCAGGCCCCGCAGGAGCGCCGGCTGAGCTGGGTCTTCCAGGTGTCGGCCAGGGGCGCGGGCGCCCGGTGGCACTTGGTGCAGTTGCGCACGTCCTGCGGGTAGGTGGTCTCGTACGGCTTGGGAACGCCGGCGTAGGTGCCGCCGGTCATCTGCAGCTTGTCGCCCATGTGAATCTTGTGGATGAAGACCGGCAAGTTGATCACCGCCTCGCCGTTCAGGACCGCCGCGTTCCCGGTCCAGGTCCCGTCGAGGCCCACCGTCGGCTCGGCGACCACGGTGCCGGTGGCGCTGAACCGGCGCTGATCGTTGTGGCAGGCCACACAGGTTCGGATGTCGTAGCGCACCCCGCTGTGAAACTCGCCGGAGCCGAGCTCGCCGGTCCCTCCCGTGATGGCCCGGAAGGTGGTGTGGCACTCGAGGCAAGCCTTGCCGTCCACCTTCTCGTACTGTCCGGTCACGTCGACCCCGGTGGCCGGGATGAAGTCCTTGACGAGGTTGATGGGCGCGAAGGAATTTCCCGTCTGGTAGAGCAGCACGATCAGGCGATGAACCGCGCTCGGATCGTAGGTGGTTCCGGCCGCGGTGGGTCCGGCGTTGATGACCTGGGCGAACTTGTAGCTGTAGCTGCCATCGCCGTTGTCGGTCATGTTGGCGGCGAGGGCGGTCTCGCTGCTGGCCGCGCTGTGATCGTTGGCGGCCAGGTAGCTGACCCAGGTGGTGTCCGCGCTGTTGTTGACGCCGGCCGCCGACTTCAACAGCGCGAAGCGCCAGGTGACGTTTCCAGGGATGAGTTTCTTGACCCCGTACCCGTGTCGCTCGGTGACCGAGAGGGCCACGACCGGACGCCCGTCCGCCGGCACCGTGACGCTGGTGATGGCGGCGGTGATGACCGCCTGGGCCTGCTCGTCCGGGGTGAGCACCGTGTAGTCCACCACCGTACCGGCGAGCACCACGCTCCCGGCCTCTGCGCCGGCATCGCCGCCGGCGCAGGTGAGGGTCCGGGTCCCGTCGCTGTTGGTCACCAGCGTGCAAGGCGTGCCGTTGCTGCCGTTGATTCCATTGGTCCCGTTGGTTCCGCTGGCGACGGTCGCGGTGGTTCCGTCGGTGCAGACGATCATCGCGCCGCCGCCATCGACGTTCGTCACCGTGCAGGAGGTCCCGTTGGTCCCGCTGTCCCCGGGCTTCCCTGGCGCGCCGGCGCTGCCGTCGCAGGCGACAGAGAGCAGGCCGAGCCCCAGGAACGACCATAGCCACCAGGTGACCGCGTGCTTCCGAGCGCGTTCCCGGCTCTCCGTCGTTCCAGGCATCATGGCAGACACGATTCCAGTCGCTGTTCCAGGCATGGGACCTCCTCCTTCAAGCTCGCCCGACTCATTGAACCTTGTGAACCAGCGTCGTCGCGAGATCGCGATCGGCGGCGTGACAGGTGGCGCACGACTCGTTTCCGAGACCGCTGGTCATGATGTCGAGGTGAGCCTGCGCCGCCGTCGAGTCGTGGCAACTGCCGCAGGCCACGCTCCAGGCGCGCGCCGGCACCGTGGCGGCCGTGGGGTGGCTGCGGTCGGCGGGGCTCTGCCAGGCGACGCTCAGCCCGTGGCAGGATGCGCAGTCCTTGGTGCCGGCCGGCATGGCCGGAAACTCGACGCCGGCGAACCCCACCACGCCGAAGTTCAGGGGCGCCGCGCCGAACCCCACCACGCCGTAGGTCGCGGCGTTGGTGAGCGCGCTGCCCTGGTGGATCTTGTGCAGCATGGTCCGAAACTCGACCGTGGTCCCGGGCGTCGCGGGCGCCATCGGCGCGACGTAGCGTGGTCGATCCTCGGTGCCGGCGTTGCCATGACAGAGGAGGCACGTGTCGCCCCCCCGCCGTGAGCCGCCGTGGGCATAGATCTCCGTGTGGCAGCTCTCGCAGCGCGCCGTCGAGTCGATGATGGCGACCGGCGTCAGCGTGGTCGCGGCCCCGACCAGGAAGTCGACCGTCGCCGGGGCGGAGGTGCTGCGGTAGGTGTTGGTCTCGCCGTTCCTCGCGAGGGTCAAGGTGCGTGATCCCCAGACCCCGACCGTGTACGTGCCGGGGACGATCGGGAGCCCCTTCCACTTCCCCGCCGCCTCGCCGAGGTCGGGCGAGTCGTTGAACGGAGGCCCATAGATCGCGGGCATCACGAAGTCGGTGGTGTACGACGCGAGCACGGCCGCCCCCACCCCGAACTCCGTCACCTCGGTGATGGTCCCGGTGGCCGCCGCGATGGTGTAGTCGGTGCCCGCGGTCTTGCTCGCGAGGGTCACCCGGGTCACGGTGGCGCCCGCGAGGTGACCGAGGCGGGTCCCCGGCTGATACCCGCTGGCCCCGGCACCCGCGAACCACAGACGATTGCCATCCACCCACTGGACCTTCAGGTACTCCTCGAGCCCAGCCACGCCATCGTCGATCGCGATGAAGTCGCCGGTCGAGAACCCTGCCCCCGACACCACCGAGATGACGTTCGCCAGGGCCGGCACCCCCACCGCCAGCGTGCTGCCCGCTCCGGTGGCCGTGCGGACGAGGACGGTGGTGGCGGCCCCGGCCAGGTTCCAGACCGGCTTGCGGGCGGTGGTGAAGACGTCGCCGGTCGTGGCGGTCGAGAGCCCGAGCCGCTCCAGGTTCACGGCCTCGGGCAGGTTGAGAGAGAACGGGGGAGCCCCCGAGAGCGCCGCGGCGGGAATGGTCGAGCTCAGCACCAGGTTGCGGTTCGAGGTGGGTCCGGTGACGATCACGCTCAAGGCCGGCAGGCTCGCCGCCGGGAGGGCGGCGCCGGTGTCGTCGGCCACGGTGATCTTCACCGCGATCTTCTCGCCGACGTCCACCTTTCCGTTGGCGTTGGTGGCGCCCGCCTCCGAGACCCCGGTGAGGGTGAGGTCGAGCCCGGGGTTGAAGGTGGAGTCGTGGAGCGGATGACGATGCCCCTCCACCGCCGAGCCGCCGACGCCGAAGCCGGACGCCGGATGACAGATCAGGCACTTGGAGTCGTCGGGCTGCGCCATCATCCCCGTGTCGTTGTTGCGCTTGTACTGCTGGGTCCAGTCGACGTCGTCGTGGCAAGATCCGCAGGCCTGCTTCGATGGGTGGCTGTAGGCGAAGCCCCCCTGGGCCGGCGCCGCCAGGGGCGGGGTAGTGGCGGGGTTTCCGCCGTGGCACTTCTCGCAGGCGATGACCCCGGTGCGGGTCTTGTCGTCGGTCGCCTGCTGGGCCGCGGTCAACGCCGAGTAGCCCTTGTTTCGGGGCGTCGGGAAGGAGAGGCTCGGCCACACCGGAAACTCCACGTCGGAGAAGTTCGAGGGATCGGTGCCGCCGCCCACGATGTACGGCGCCGGCATGGCCGCGTAGCTGCGGGTCCCATCGGCGTTGACGCCGACGCCGAGGACCGATGGCAGGTGCGCCCCGTCGTGGAGCTTGTGGATGAGCGTCCCGAACTCGATGGTCACGGGGGTGCTGTCCCCGGTGTCGGTGCTGTTTCGGTCCTCCGCCCCCGCGGTGTGGCAGGTGAGGCAGAGGTTCACGTCGCGGTACGTGCCGCCGTGGGCTTGCACGGCCCGGTGGCACTGGTTGCAGTTGTTCGTGGTGACCACCTCGCGCGGCTCCAATACGGTCCCTGTGCCGAGCGGGAAGTCCTGGGTCTGCGAGCCGACGTCGCGCAGGCTGTCGGTGCCCACGGCGTAGGTGCGGTAGAGGCGCAGCGCCAGGGTGTACGTGCCGTGCTCGAGCGGCTGTCCGGTCAGCTCGCCGGTGGTGAACTTGGTGGTGTCGAAGAGGGGAGGTCCGTACGCCGCGGGCAGGGCGCTGGCGAAGGTGTAGGTGTAGGTGCCGTCGGCGTTGCGGAGCGCGCGCGTCTTCACGTCGACCAGGGAGAGCTGGTCGCGCCCCGCGGGCAGCACGCGCTGATAGTGCGAGGTGGGCCCGGCGATCCAGATGGCGGCGTCGTCCACGGCGGAAAGCGGGAGATCGAGGCCCGCCTTGGTGCGCACGGTGAAGGTGACGGCCACGGTGTCGCCGATCTGGAAGACCCCGCCCGGACCGCTGGCTCCCCCGAGCGACACGATCTGCACGATCAGACCCGGGAGATCCTGCGCTTCGCCAAGGACCGCGGCGGGCACCAGCGGGTCGGGGACGATCGACGCCGAGGCCCCATCCCCGCAGCTGACGGTCTTCGCCCCGCCGTCCACCACGACCGTGCACGAGGTCCCGGGCTTGCCGTCGGCGATTGTCACCGACGTTCCGTCGTCGCAGGTGATGCCCCGGGCCCCGCCATCGCCGATCGCCCCGGCCGTGCAGTGCGTGCCCGGGGCCCCATTCGAGACCGACACCGACGTTCCATCGGCGCAGGTGATGGAGCGGGCCGAGCCGCCGTCGCCCGACGCCACCACCGTGCAGTCGGCGCTTCCGGCCACCCCGCGCGGCCCGGTGCAGCCCATGTCGACGGCGGCCCCTGCCACGACGAGGAGACTCGACAGGGCCAGGGAGTGGACGAGCAGTCTCGTGGAACACATGGGTGCCTCCTCAGATGGAACGATCACAGATGGCATGACGCGCACATGGGGACGCGGTCGATCTCGTCACGCGGATGCTGGGTGACCCAGCCCGGGGGGTGGGGATCGCCCCCGACTCCCCCGACCTTGTGGCAATCGATGCAGATGGAACGGGCTCCCTGGTCATGGCAGGCCGCGCACGCCGCGATGTCGCGACGGGCCAGCGGCCCGTGAGAGTTGATCGATCCGGGGAACGAGAAATCCCGCGGATGTGGGCTGCGCGGATTGAGCGCGTCCGGCGTGAGGTTCTGGATCCGGTGACAGTCCTCGCAGAAGGATTGCCCGTGGCAGCGACGGCACATCCCCTCGTCGGCGCGGGCCTCGATGGCGTGGCGGCTGACGTAGTCGGCGCGGTGGATGAAGTCGGCATTGACCCGCTCGGGGAACTTGGTCTCGACGGGGAGCGCCACGGTGCGGGCGTGGCAGTCGGCGCAGAAGGTCTGGTCGTGGCACTCGGCGCAGCCCTCGCCCGCCGAGCGGGCCATCGGACCGTGCTGGTGCACGAAGTCTCCCTGGTGCGAGAAGACCGACACCGGGCGCAAGGGGAACCGTCGGAGATCGACGTGACACCCGCGACATTGCCCGGCGGCGAACTCGGTGGCGTGCTCGTGGCAACTGGTGCAGGTGCTCATGGGTGGCACGGTCGACTCGGTGCGCGCGAGCTCGGGCAACTTCTGATGGCAGCGCGTGCAGTCTTCCTTGACGCGCTCGATGTGGTCGGCGTGGGACATGCGCAAGGTGCGTTCAGGCCGGGGGTAGCTGGCGGGGTGCGCGGGATCGCTGTGGCAGAACCCGCAGTTGCCCTGGGTCTTCTTGTCCTTGTGGCACTCGAGACACTTGGATTCGGGCGGCAGGAAACGCCCCTCCAGGGTCTTGGCGTCGTAGATCTCCTCGTGGCAGGCCAGACAGTCGACCTTGGCCCGTGCGTGGGTGGCGTGCGAGAACCGGATCTGATCCACCTCGCGCGGGTGCTGCTCCTCGTCTCGGCCCCCGAGCTGCGCGCACCCGGCGGTGAAGACGGCCAGCGTGGCCACGACGAGCAGGCCCGGCGAGCCGATTTTGCCGATCTTGCCGAGCTCGCCCATCCGCGACGGCTTCATGGGGTCACCTGGCGCACCCGGATGGTCCCCTGGTAGCAGAGCCTGACCATCGCCTCGAGGCGCTGCTCGGCGAACGGCGTCACGCTCCCGATGACGCCAGCCACGGCCCGCCAGTCGGCGCGCAGATCGTAGCCGAGGTTGGCGGCCCCGACGAAGGACTGCCGCTCGCCGTTCACGTCGGCGTCGAAGAAGAAGGCGCTGGCGTCGAGCGACGCGAGGATCCTCGGCGCGAGCCGCAAGAGCGCGAAGGCGCGACCTAGGGTGTAGCCCGTCTGGGGAAGGGTGAGGCGCCGCGATTCCAGCCCGGCGCTGTCCTGTCCTTCTGGGCCGAAGGTCAAGGTCAGCTTGGCGGAGCCATCCTGTCCGGTCCCGCTCGGATCGACGATGACGTGATATCCCCCTTGCAGCTTCAATCGCGGCACGAGCCTCCAGTAGATCCAGCCACCGGCCTCGTCGCGGGTCTCCTGGGAGAAGACCGAGAAGATCGAGTTCCGGGGCAAGAACAGATCCGGCGCGGTCCTGCGATAGTCGCCGCTCACCTCGAAGCGCGCGGCGAGCTGCCAGGTGGCCGTGAGGTTCCCTTCGGCGAGCCGCTGCTCGGGCAGGCTGAAGAGCACGAACCCGCTCACCGCCAGGGCCACCCGGGCAGAGGGGACCAATCGTGCGTCGATCGCGAGATCGCGCCGGGCGATCTCGCCGTGGTCGAGCACCTGCAGGAAGGAGACACCCGCCTCGCTGTCGAAGGCCGGCTTGAAGAAGGCCCGGGCGGCCACCAGGGCATCGCCTCGGTGAACGCCAAAGCGAGGCGTCACCGGCACGCCCGCTTGCGCCGTGAGCCCCACGAAGCGCACCGGCATGGCGGTCGCGCTCAACCCATCGAAGGCCAGGTTGCGTCCGGCTCCCCCGATCAGCAGCTGACGGCCGAGGCGGAGCACGATCCGGCGGCGCAGGAGCTTGCCCTCGGCGAAGGCCAGATCGAGATCGCCGAGCCCGTGCTTCCCATCGACCGGATCTCCCGGCACCACTGCCCCCCACCCCGAGATCACCACCGCGAGATCGTCGAGACCGCGCAGGCGAAACTCGGTGGCGCGCAAGGAGACGAGCTCGAATACCGGGACGGCCGTGTGGATCACCCCGTCGCGCGGATCCGCCCGACCGACGAGCAGGGTGGTCGAGGTGGCGTCGATCGTCTCGGCCCGTGCCCGCGGGGCAAGCGCCAGCGGCGCCAGCAGGGTCAGCAGCGTCGTCAGGCCTGCGGCCCCGCACGTGCGCGTGGGCGCGCGCGAGCGCGTGGGCGCCCCGCGATCTCCGCCGCTACTGGGCGACATCGATGACCCCGTTGATGTGCAGGCTGGTCTCGGCCCCTGCCGGGCCCGAGACGATGATCGCTCCGGTCGGATCGACCGTCCGGGGGTGGCAGGTCACGCAGTCGAGGCGCGTCATGCTGGGGAGGTGGGGCGACGACGTCGGCGGCAACCCATGGCAGGCGACGCCACAGGTGAGGCCGCTGCTCGCGGTCCAGACCGGGGCGCGCTCGACCCCGGGGGTCGTGTCGGCCGCGAGCGCGGTGCCACCGCCGTGGCAGTAGACGCCACTGCAGGTCACGGTCGCCTGGGTCCATACCGGAGCGGCACCTCCCGCCGCCGCCAGGACGCTGCCCGCCGGCTGCCCCGCCGGGAACACCTCGGCCCCCGGGCTGTCGTCTCCACCCGGGCCATGTCCACCGAAGTGACCCGGGCTCGAAACCTCGGCGGGGACCAGATGGCACTCGCCGCAGGCTATCGGGCCTCGCAGATGCGCTGCCCCGGTCAGGTGCGCCTGGTGGGCGCCCACCCCGGGGGCCGTCGTCGCGGTTGCACCCGTCAGATCGGGTGGCGGCGCGGCGTTGCCGACGGCATTGCCCGCGCCGGCGGCATTGCCCATGGAGGATCCATGACAGGCGGTGCAGCCCAGCGCGGGATCGCCGAGCTCCACCTTGCCATCGATGTGCTTGTCGGGCGCGATGATCTTCATGTCCCGATCGACCACGCTCGGGTGACAGTTGATGCAGGTCTGCGAGCCGGTGTGGTTGGGGGGCAGCCCATGACAAGTCCCGCAGTTCGCCTGACCGGTCCCGGGGGCGCTCCACACCGGCGCGGTGTTGGTGGCCGCGGAATCGCCGAGCACGGCGCCGTGACAGTAGACGTTGCTGCAGGTCTGCGTGGCCGGATCGAACGCCGGTGGGGCCGGACGGGTGCTGCCCGCCGGGGTCAGCGCGGCGGTCGCCCCCAGCACGACCTCGGCCGGCGGCGGATCGAGCGTGCCATCGGCGAGGAAGATGTGTCCGACGTCCGTGTAGACGGCGGGGACCCGGTGACATTCGCCGCAAGCGAAGGAGCTCCCGAGCGGCCCCTTCCCGAGGTGATGACCATGGGAGGCGCTGGCGGCGATGTCGCCGTGACAGGTCGAGCAGGCGGTCGGTCCCTCCTGGTGGCAGCCGAGACAGCTGGCTCCCGAGGTGCCGCCCCCGAAATCACTGCCGTGACACTTCTGGCAAACGGAGAAGTCGTACTTCTGGTCACGAATCAGCTGGCCATGAAAATCGGTGGATCGGGGATCGAGGATGCCCCGGCCATGAATCGACGACTCGACGAAGGACAGCGCACAATCCACGACCCAGCTTTGAACCGGCCCGAAGAGATCGCTCACCGGGAGGTGCGTGGCGTCGGCGGTCGCGGGGTCGAGCACGGTGAGCAAGCGCGAGCTCGGATCGCCCGCGCTGGCGTTCGGGACTGCGTCGCTGCCACCCCCGAGGGCTCCGGCATACGTCGACGTGTCGTACCCTGCGGCCGGCAGCGAGCCTCCGGTCGTTCCATGGCAGCTCGAGCAACGCGCGGCGAAGGCCGGTCCGATGTCCTTCTTCCAGCTCTCGCATCGAGCTTGCCCCACCACGTCGGGCCGGGCCTTGGCGCAGCCAAGCGACGCCACCAGCAGCGTCACCGAAAGGATCGGGGCAGCGCCCCGGGCCGCTCGCGTGAAGGGAGCCATGTCTGGGTGTGAGCTCGAAGGTGGAAGCTGCGATGAGGAGTTCGGTCGCCGGTCGCCGCTCGCGGTTGCGCGTCGCTACTTCTTGAAGGTCTTCACGTAGGAAACCAGCGCCTCGATGTCCTCGGGCTTGATCTTGTCCTTGTAGGGCTCCATCTCCTGGACCTTGCCGTCCTTGGTTTGCTTGATGCCATTGGTGATGGCGTCCTTCATCTTGTCGTCCGTCAGGCCCTTCCAGAAATCGGGCGCGGTCATGTCCCTCACGCCCATCTTCTTTCCCTGCTCGGTCGCGCCCTTCCCGTCCTCGCCGTGACAGGACGAACACTTCGCCTTCCAAGTGCGCAAAATTTTCTTGTCGACCTCGGCGGATGCGGTGGTCGACCACAGGACGGCGGGCGCCAGGCTGGCGAGCAGGGGGAACAAGGCGAGAAATGGGAGGGAAATGGCGTATCGTGCTCGTTTCATGGTCGTGGCTCCTATGGTTGGCTCGCGGGGGATGCAATAAGAAGACCAGTGCGGGGGAGGCCCTGGAATCAGAGCGGCACGAGCGGCCGGAGCTCGTCCGGAAGGTCCTCGGGTAGCTCGTCCTTGGCCATCACCTCGTGGCAGAGCTCGCACTTGCCGGACAGCTCCACGCCTGCCGCGGTCTTGTGGTCGCCCGAGTGGCACCGAAAGCACTGGCCCTTGAAGGCCCCCGGGTCGGCCCCACCGTGCCCGATCAGCGTGGGATAGTTGCCCCACGAGAGCTTCATCCCGGGATAGACGTTGCGGTGGTAGATGCCCGTCAGCGCCTCGGCCGCTTTATCGAGCTTGTCTCGAGGCGGCTTCTGCGCGGCGTGGTCACGGGCATACCGGGTCTCGAGGGCCTGGCGAAAGTATTCGCTCGCCTGTTCCCGAGGCGGTGTGGCGCCCGTCAGCACCTTCAGGCTCGTGTCGTACAGCCACGGAACCTTGCGATCGAGCTTGCCCTCCCGGAAGGCCCGGATGACGCCGCTCTCGGGGGTGTCGTCATAGATGTGGGTGGTCCGGTTGTGGCAGTCGATGCAGTCCATGGTCCGCGACTCGACGACCGCGCCAGCCGCCGGCTGATCCGGCAGCCACTCCTCCACGACCTTCCCACCGTCGAGCACGTCGAGCTTCTGGATCTTGCCGACCTTGAACCGCTTCTCGTCGAGCACCTCGTAGCGCACCTGGTAGCGCGTGCTCGCGTGAAAGTGAATGCCGCTCCAGGTCCCGGTGCGCGCGTCCAGTCCTCCGAGGTGCAGCATCATGGCGGTGACCTGCGGGGTGTTGGCCTCGTCGCTCTTGAAGTGGACCCGGAGGGCCACTCGGTTCCCGCTCTGCCGCTCGGGCTCGTGACAGCGCCCACAGGTCTCGATCGCCGGGCGCAGAGCATGCACCGGGGTCCCGATCGGGCGATGAAAGGTGCCGGTCGCCACACCCCAGACTTGCCGGAGTCCCGAGAGCTTCGCGGAGACCGCGGACGAGGCCCCGCCGCCGATATGACATTCCACGCAGGCAACCCGGCTGTGCGGCGATTGCAGGTAGGCGTCGTACTCCGGTTGCATCACCTGGTGGCAGGTGACGCCGCAGAACTGCGGGGTCTCCATGAAGGCCACCGCCCGGTAGGTCACCGTCGTGACGATGAAGACGTTGAGAACGGTCATCAGCACCACGAAGGCGACCCGCCGGCGGACGGTCTGGCTCTGCATGGCTCGCTCGAAGGCCAACCGGACCGTGTCGGTCTCGAGCGGGGCTCCGGACGTCCGGGCCCGGTGACGTTCGCGAAGGAACCCGAGGGGGATCAGCAAGAGCCCGAGCACGAAGATCCCGGGCACCACCAGGAACAAGATCGCCGCGGCGTAGTTGTTGAGTCCCGCCGACGTCAGCTCGATCGCCAGCGCGACCAGCAGGGTGACCCCCGAGCTCGACGCGATCATGGTCCCGAGCAAGGTGATCCAGTTGCTCCAGAGCCGCGGCAGAAACTCGATCGCGCGGCGATAGAGGTTAGACACGCGCGGCACCCCTCGGGGACGTGGCGCGCGTCCGGCCCGTGCTCAGATCGCGGCGATCTTCGGGTCGAAATCTCCGAGGGCAGGACCGCAGCGGCGGGCGAGGATTCGCCTCGGCGAGATGCGAAAGTGCCTCCTCGCGCGCCTGCCTCGACCTTCGGTGTTCGCCGCCCACCTGCATTCCTGGCCCCGCTGCAGCTGAACCGCCGCCGCCGGCATCTTCACTCGGACGCCGGTCCTCTGCAAGAGGCTCGTCCACTCAATGCACAAGTTCCATGTGAGGAGAGGGCCTTCAGGAGCGTACGCCCTTTCAGGGTTGGCGAGCGACCTCAGAGCCTCGGCGGCACGACCGGCACGACCGGCACGACGAGCAGCACCATCTCGTCCCAGATGAGGTGGGCAACCAGCGGTGCAACCAGACCCGCCGTCACGTGCCGCAGGCCGCCCCACGCGAGGCCGCACGACAACGCCGTCGCCACCAGCACCGGCGAGCCGAGTGGAGCGTGGGCGAGCCCGTAGAGCAGCGTACCGAGGAGGATCGCCCACCAGCCGCCCATCCGTCGAGCGAGGGCACCCTGGACGACTCCCCGCCACACCAGCTCCTCGCCCAGGATCACCGGCACCAGGGCCATGGCCCGCGTGAAGCTCGAGATCGCGGACCCCGCCCCGAGCTGTCCGTAGAGCCGTGCGACGTCGCTGGCGATCAACGGGATCCGCGAGGAGAGCGGCGCGTACAGCAGCTTCGAGGCCACCGTCATGCCTACCCCCGCCACGAGCCCGGCGCCGAGCGCGCTCGCCCGTGGACGCAAGAGCGCGCGAACGGAGGCACCCTCGCGGGCCAGGACCCACGCCGCGAGGACGAGCGCGGTACACCCGAGACCAAGCCAGGCACCGATGGTCCGCGACAGCCAGGCCCCCGCCACCCACGCCACCACCATGGCTGGAGCGACCCATCGGGAGGCGGGGATCGCCGAGCCCGAGCCGGTGCCGCGATGAGCCCGTGTCATCGCACGACGACGTCGTCGGAGAAGGCGCGGCGCTTTCTGGCTCGCTCGATTCGCCCCCACTGGCCCGGCACCGGCCCGTGGGCCGACTCGGCCTCGAGGGCGCGGCGCGCCGCCTCGGAGAACGACAGCAAGCTCGGGTGACCGATGCGGGACCAGAAGGCGCCATCACGCGCCAGCATGTCGTGCTCGAGCCCCAGCACCACCTCGCGCGCCACCGCCCAGCGCGCGCGGGTCACGAAGCGCACCCAGTGCGATGACAGCCGCGGGCTGAGGAAGGGCAGCTCGATGGTCCGCGGCGGCCGCAAGCCCATCAAGCGGGCGGTCTGTTCGAGGATCTGCCGGCAGGACAGCCTGTCGGGGCCCGGCAAATCGAACGAGGCGTGGTGGGGCGAGGCGCCCACCCCGCCCACGCCGTCCACTTCCACCCGGGTGGCCGCAACCAGGGCCACCAGCACGTCGTCGATGGCGACGGGCTCGGTGCGGGACCGCATCCACGACGGCAAGACCATCACCGGCAGGCGCGCCGCCAGATCGCGCACGATGAGCCAGCTCAGGCTGCCATCGCCGATGATCATGCTGGCGCGGAGCTCGATGCAGCTGACGGCTCCGGCGCGCAAGGCCTCGCCCACCGCCAGCCGACTGCGCAGGTGCAAGGAGGGCTCGCCGCTCGGGTCGATCCCGCCGAGGTAGACGATCCGTTCGAGCCCGGCGGCCGCCGCGCTCCTGGCGAAGATGTGCGCGACCTCGGACTCGCGTCGCAGGTAATCGGGTGAGTCACCCATGCCGTGCACGAGGTAGACCGCGGCGGCCGAGCCGCGTAGCACCCGGGCACAATCCTCGGTTCGCTCGAGGTTGCCTTCGACCCAGTCGAGATCGGGCCGCGCCGCCCGGGCCGCCGCGCCATCGCGGGTCAAGCAACGGACCTTCCACCCCGCCGCCACGAGCCGGGGCTCGAGGGCGTGTCCCACGAAACCGGTTGCCCCCGTGAGCAAGATGGTCTTCGACCCGTCGCCCGCCACAGCCTGGTTATAGCCCCGATCCCGCCGGAGGTGACTCTCGCGCCGAGGTTCTTCCCGTCGATGACGCGGAACGACCAGCTTCAGAGGTGAGCGCCGGCTGTCGATGGGAGCCGGGTAGCGCCATGAGCTCACAGTGCCCGAATCGCCACGAATCCTCCCGAGACGGGGAGGGACAGGACCGTCGCACGCTCGCACCTCGAGCGGGAGGGCCGATTGGGCGTCGACTCCTCCGAGGGTAGGGCGTCGCCGGCAGAGAAATTCGTCGCGGTCGCCTCCCCCTCCTCCCGGTCGAACGCCATGCGCGGGCGGGGGCGCGGGCGCCGGTGCTGGCGTGTCTGTGTCACCCTGGCCCTCGGGGTCCTCGCCAGCGTCGCGTCCACTCGCGCGGCGGAGGCCAACAGCTGTACCTGGAACGCGAGCTCCACCGCCAACTGGAGCGCATCCGGGAGCTGGACGTCGTGCGGCTTCACCACGCCGCAGGCCGCTGATACGGTGACCTTCGGCAGCTCGAAGCTCGGCTCGTGCACCATCGACACCAACGTGTCGGTCGCATCCATCACCGTCAACACCGGCTACACGGGGACCATCACCCAGGGCGCCGGCAAGACCATCACCACCTCGGGCGCGTACTCCCAGGCGGCCGGGACCTTCACCGGCAACAACGCCAAGATCGCCATTGGCGGCAGCTTCTCGCTGTCGGGGACGGCCACCTTCACCTCCACCAGCGCGACCCTGGTCATTGGAGGGGCCTTCAGCGAGACCGGGAGCGCGAACTTCGTCCACAACAGCGGAACCGTTCTGCTCAACACCACCACCGCCAGCAACACCTTCGCCTCGGGTGGTGAGACCTTCAACCACCTCATCCTCAACGACGGGCTCGTCGGGTACTGGAAGCTCGACGAGACCTCGGGGACCACGGCGGCGGACGCCTCCGGATACGGCAACAGCGGCACCTTCGGCGCGTCCACCGCCGCACCCACCATCTCGGCCACCGTGCCGAGCCTCGACTACTCGGATCCGCGCAGCCTGCAGTTCGTGTACACGTCCTCGCAGTACGTGGGGGTCGGGTCGACCCTGGCGGCCGAGCTCGAGCCCTCGGTGGTCACCGTGGCCGCCTGGTACCGCGCCACCACCACCGACGGCAACGGCGGGGAGGTGGTGAGCGGCGCCGATCGCTACTCGATCCGCGTGCGCACCGGCGGGGTCAGCGTGGTGAAACGGACCGCGTCGCTGACCTGGGTTCAGCTCGACGCGACCACCTCGGGGCAGCTCGACGGGAACTGGCACCACCTGGCCGGCGTCATCAGCGGCAGCGGCATGACCCTGTACTTCGACGGCACGGCGGTGGCCTCCAACGCCGACACCACCGCCATCTACTACACCAGCCCCGAGACCGGGCTCACCATCGGCCGGAACGGCCACGACGCGGCCTACGACTTCGACGGGAACATCGACGACGTGCGGGTCTACAACCGGGCCCTCTCCGCGGCCGAGATCGCGGCGCTGGCGGCCGGCACCACCCCGAGCACCGGCGTTGCCACGCACACCGTCACCGGTAACCCGATCGTGAGCGGCGACCTGACCATCGCCAGCGGGACCTGGGCGGCCGGCAACACCGCCCTCAGCGTGGCCGGCAACTGGTGGAACTATGGCGGGATCTTCACCACCGGCGCCAGCGGGAGCGTGACCTTCAACGGCACCGCCAGCGGGAAGCAGATCCTGGCCGGCGGGTCGGCGTTCAACCACCTGACCGTGAGCGGAACCGGGGCCTGGTCCCTGGCGGATGCCTCGTCGGTGACCGTGGGCGGCGACTTCGCGCAGTCGGCCGGGACGTTCACCTCGACCGGCGGCCAGCTGATCGTCCAGGGGGCGTTCAACAAGACCGGGGGAACCTTCACCCACAACTCCGGCACGGTGGTGCTGGCGTCGACCAGCAGCAAGACCTTCGCCAGCAACAGCGCCACCTTCAACCGGCTGGTGATCAACGACGGCCTGGTCGGGTACTGGAGTTTGGATGACACCGCCAGCCCTTCCGTGGACGGCTCGGGCTACGGCCGGGACGCGACCTGGTCGGGCAGCCCCGTCGCGTCGTCCACCGTCCCCGTCGTGGGCTTCACGGATTCGCGGAGCCTCGGCATCGATTCTGCCGCGGACGCCGCCAGCTTCTCGTCTCCGGCGGCTTCGGTGATCACCATCGCGGCCTGGGTCAAGGTCACCGCCCTCGGGGGCGGCACCTACCAGCGTATCCTCGATGCCCCGGGGTACCAGCTCTTCGTGACCGCCGGCAGCCTCACGGCTCCCGACAACCCGATGTCGCTCGGGTTCGGAGCGCTCCGTTCCACCACCCAGGGCGACTGGCGCACCCCATCGAACAGCATCGCCTATGGCACCTGGTATCACGTCGCGATCACCTACGATTCGTCGAGCACCGCCAACACGCCGGTGATGTACATCAACGGCGTCTCGCAGACCGTCACGACCCGCACCGCCCCCGCCGGCACCCAGACCAGCAACGTCGGCACCGCCACCATCGGCAACCGAGCCGCGGCGGATCGCTACTTCAACGGGCTCATCGACGAGCTGCGCATCTACAGCCGCGCCCTCGCCGCCAGCGAGATCGCCACGCTCTACCTCGGGAACCAGCCCGGGACGGGCGTCGCCACGCAGACGTTGACCGGCAGCCCGACCGTCGCCGGGGACCTGGTGATCGCGAGCGGGACACTGGCGGCGGGCACGAGCAGCCTCACGGTGGGCGGCAGCTGGAGCAACTCCGGTGGGCTCTTCACCGCCGGCAGCAGCGGGCTCGTCACCTTCAACGGCAGCGGCTCGGGCAACGTCATCCTGTCGGGCGGCCAGCTCTTCGGCGGCGTCACCGTGAACGGCAGCGGCACCTGGACCCTCGCGGATCGCATGGAGGTGAACCCGGGATCGACGCTGACCCTGACGGCCGGGACCCTGGCGGCCTCGTCCTACACCTGGCGCGGCGGGGCCATCACCCGGACGAGCGGCACCTTGTCGACCGGCACCGGCAAGGTGGTGCTCGACGGAAACAGCAGCTCCACCATCGGGCCGGGGACCTTCAACACGCTGCGGGTGGAGCCGGTCGCCGCCACCGCGCTGGTGGGATACTGGAAGCTCGACGAGGGCCAGGGTCTGACCGCCCACGACCTCTCCTCCGGAGCGCACGACGGCACCCTCACGAGCGGGCCCCTCTGGACCACCGCCGGATTGCCCGCGTCGATCACCTTCGACGACCCCGGCGCGCTCACCTTCGACGGCACCAGCGACTACGTGGACGTGGGCGCCTCGGCCACCCCCAACAGCTCGGCCTTCTCGGTGTGCGCCTGGGTCAAGCTCAACTCCACCAGCGGGTGGCAGGGGCTTGTCAGCCAGGATGGGACCAACACCAGCGCCTATGCGTTGTTGAAGAGCTCGGTCACCAACAAGTTCGCGCTGGTGGCCGAGGCCCCCGATGCGAACGGCGCCAGCGTGACCTCGACGGGAGGGACGACCACCCCGGTCACTGGCACCTGGTACCACCTTTGTGGCACCTACGACGCCAGCACCTTGCGGCTCTACGTGAACGGGGCCCTCGAGGGGGCGGTGGCCTTCAGCGCCTCATGGACGGCGACCGGCCATACCATCCTCGGCGCCGACAAGTCGAGCGGGCTGCGATGCGACTACCTGAATGGCACGCTCGACGACGTGCGCATCTACGACGTGGCGCTCACCGCTACCCAGGTGGCGGCGCTGGCCGCCGGACGGTACCCGAGCGGGCTCGCGGGAGCGCCCACCTACACCCTCGGGGCGAACACCACCGTCTCGAGCACCTTCGCGCTCGACGCGGGCACGCTGGCGACGAGCTCGTCCACGCTGAACGCCTCCTCCAGCAGCACCGTGGCCACCATCAACTCCGGCACCTATGCCGTGGGCTCGGCGGCCAGCACCTTCGCGGGCGGGCTCACCGTGCGGGCCCCGGGGACCCTCGATCTGTCGACCAGCGGGGGCGCGGTCAAGATCGGCAGCACCAAGACCCTGATCGTCGATGGGACCCTGAGCGCCTCCAGCACCGGGGCCACGATCCAGACGGCGGGGGCCGCTGGCACCACCTACGCGTTCCAGGTGGGCTCGACCTCGACCGCCACCCCGACCCTCAACATCACCGGGCTCGCGGTCAAGAACACCGACACCAACGGGATGTACGTGAACGCCGTGGCGGGCTCCACCACCACCTTCACCAGGTTCGACAACATCGCCTTCTCCGGCGGCACGGGGACCCGCCTCTTGCAGATCTACGCCCCGACGCTGTACCTGGTGTCGAACGGCTGCTCCTTCGACTCGGGCGCGTCGAGCGGAACCACCACCAGCAACGTGACCCTGCGCGGTGACGGCAGCGCCACCGAGACCCGCGCGGTCTTCGGCGGCGCCACCTGTCTCAACGGCTCGAACCCGACCTATGCCCTCTGCGAGGCCAACGACGACGACGACGACGCCAACAACGACGGCATCGGGGACACGGCGGCCAGCAACGGCGCGGTCATCCAGTGGACCCACGCCGCCATGGCCGACACGAGCGGCACCCTGGAGGGGTTCCCGACCGCGGCCTTCGACTGGAATACCTTCACCTACTACTCGACCTACGTGCTCTATCACGACGTGGCGGGGGGCACCGCCGATCGCATCTATGTGCGCAACACCAACGGCACCGCGCTCTACTCCTGGGACAGCCCGACCGGGGTCGACCTGGTCGGGTCCCCGCGCTTCGACACCGTCTCGAGCGTGCACTACGTCTACGTGGCCACCTCGTCGGGCAAGGTCTATCGGCTGATCGACAACGGCACGAGCTCCCTCACCCAGGATCTGAGCGGGAGCTGGTCCTCGGGGGCCTACGATTGCACCTGCACCATCACCACCCCGCTCACCATCGACAGCAGCAACATCTACTGGGGTGGCACCGCCAGCGGCAACAACAAGGTCTGGACGCTCGGGAAGACCAGCCGGTCCCTGGCCACCAGCAGTCCACTGACGGTCGCGGCGGTCGTGAGCGGCGCGGCCCCGGCGGTCTGGGCCAGCGGCGACACCTACGTGATGATGGGAACCACCGCGCACATCTACAAGGTCGACGCGACCACCCAGACCCTCACAACCGACAACTCCACCCTCACCGGGACCGTCTCGGGGCGCCTGTCGATCATCAACAGCAAGGTCTACGCCGCGGACAGCGCGGGCTCCCTGCTGGTGGTGGATCCGGCGAGCTTCGGGACCACCTCGTGGAGCTACCACGACAACGGCAACCACTCCGGATGTGCCGCCGGCAGCACCTGCGCCATCGGCTCGCTCTACGTCGATCCCACGCTCAACCGGGCCTTCTACGGGGACGGGGACGGACACCTCTACGCCTCCTACAACTCGTCCGGGACGACCGGGGCCGAGCTCACGGGTTACCCGTACAGACCGGGCAGCTCATCCGACGTGTTCACCAGCGCCCCCCTCTACCTCTCGGGCATCCTGGTGGTCGGGACCACCACCGGGAGCCTCTACGTCATCGACGTCAATGGGGGCAGCGGCCCCGTGCTCAAGCAGACCTACAAGTTCGGAACCGCCACCAAGGTCTCTGGCGTGGCTTACGACCGTGGCTCGTCCTCGTACATGGTGTCCACCGCGGACTCCACCAGCAAGGACGGCAAGCTCTTCTACATCGACGCGCTGACCGACCCGACCCCGGGATCGAACTGACAGGCTCGCCAGAGGGCTCCCGATCGAACCCGAGTGTGAGGGGACGACAAGGGAGGAGGTCCTCAGGCGGCGGGGGCCGGGAAGCGCCGCCGCCCGAGCTCTCCGAGCCCGGCCGCGAGGAGGCACACCACGCCACCGAGCGCGACCGGCGCGCGCCCACCCGCGAGGTCGGCGATCTGCCCGACGAGGGGCCCACCGACCAGCGCCGTGCCCCCGAGCAGCGCGGTCTGGAGCGCCAGCACGCGGCCGTGCATGTCACCCCGGGTGTCGACCTGCGCGATGGTCGTGGACGCAGTCATGTACACGATGCTCGCCGCGCCCACCAGGAACGCCGCGGGGATGGCCGCGTGCACCGACGGCATGACCGACAGGAGGAGCAGGGCACAGCCGAGCGCCAGCGCCCCGACGACCACGTGACGGAGCGCCACCAGCCGCCGGTGCGCCACCACCAGCGTGCCGACCACCGCGCCCGAGCTCATCGTGGCGTAGAGCACGGCGAACGCGACCGCCGTGCCGTGGAGCGATCGGGTGACGAGCAGCGGCAGCGCCACGCGCAGGTTGAAGGTGAAGAGCCCGACGCAGACGAACATCGCGAAGCTGATCCAGAGCCGCGGGATCGACGCGACGTAGGCGAGCCCCTCTCTCACCTCGCGACCGGTGCGCGCCTTGGGAGGCCGCCGGATGAGCTGGCCCTCCCGCATCAGGATGAGACATGCGATCACCGCGAGGTACGTGGCCGCGTCGAGCGCGAAGCACCAGCCGAAGCCGGCCATCGTGACCAGCGCACCCGCCAGCGCGGGGCCCGACACCTGTGACAAGGCGACGATCATGCTGTAGAGCACGACCGCGTTCGGCAGGTCGGCCCGAGCCACCATCTCCGGGACGAAGGAGCGCCGGAGCGGGTTGTCCACGGCCAGGAGCACGCCGCCCGCGAGGGCGAGCGCGTACAGCACGACCAGCGAAGGGTGGGGTCGGAACGCCAGGACGGCGAGCGCCGCGGACTGAGCCATCTCGAGGCCCTGCGTCACGAGCAGCGCCCGACGCTTGTCCGTTCGGTCGGCCACCGCGCCGGCCCACGCCGAGAGCACGACCAGCGGCCCGAACTGGCAGGCGGCGAGCGCTCCGACGGCGAGGCCGCTGTGTTCGAGCTGGAGCACGAACAGGATCAACGCGACATTGGTGAGCTGGTTGCCCGTGTTCGAGATCAGCTGGCCGATGAAGAACAGGCGAAAGTTGTAGGCGGCGAGCGACTGGAACGTCTTGCCGAGCGCGGCCCGCGCGCGACCGCGAGGGGTTGGGCGGGCGGACGAGAGAGGGGGCGAGGTGGACATGGAGCGCCGTGCATGCACTCGATGGTGCACCGCCGTGGAAATACATCTTATTCGGCCGACGATCCGAGCGCTCGAGGGGCGCGATCGACTTCTCGAGCCCGGCGCGCGCTCGCGCCTGCGAGCGTGAAGTGTACAAGCCGCTTGCGCAAGTGGAATGCACACTTCAGACTCGGCCCATGCCCGTCCAACCCGACCGCTCGGCGTTGCTGGTGATGGACGTGCAGCCTGGGGTCATCGAACGTGCGCCGGACCCCGCCGCCTACCTCGCGCGCGTCACCGAGGCGGCGCGCGCGGCCCGTGGCCACGCGGTCCCGGTGATCCACGTGGTGGTGGGTTTCCGCCCCGGGATGCCCGAGGTGAGCACGCGCAATCAGACCTTCAGCGCCGCCAGGCAGCAGCGACCGGCGTACCTCTGCGACCCGCGGCCCGCGATCACCCCGGAGGGCAGCGATCTGGTCGTGACCAAGCGCCGCGTGAGCGCCTTCACGGGCAGCGATCTCGAGGTCGTCTTGCGCGCCGGGGAGATCGACCACCTCGTGCTGTGCGGCATCGCGACGAGCGGCGTCGTCCTCTCCACCCTGCGTGAGGCCGCCGACAGGGATTACCGGTGCACGGTGCTCGCCGACCTGTGCTCGGACACGGACGCCGAGGTCCACGCCGTGCTGACCGGCAAGGTGTTCCCACGGCAGGCGCGGGTGATGAACGCAGCGGATTGGACGGCGGCTCTCCGGTAGAGCACCTGTTGGTCAGGGCCCCTCGGTGCGTCGACCCGACGGCATCAGGGCCAGGTGGGCGGGTGGGAGCCGGCGCCCCCAAAAGCGAAGCGGTCGCCAGAGCTCCGCGCTTTCGCGGAGTCGTGGCGACCGCCCCACCGACCATTCCCCGCGCCCACCTTGCGGCGAGCGGGTGATGACCGAGGATCTGCTGGCTACTCGAGCTCGTTGGTCACGATGGGGGACTTGCTCCCCGAGACGTCGCCGTTGCCGTCGACGGCGCCGAGGCGCTTGAAGTCGGCGAGGACGCCGTTGCAGTCGAGATCGCCGGTGACCTCGGCGGTGAAGGTGGAGGCGGCGCCGGTTCCGGTCGAGGTGTACTTCGGCTTGTAGAGGAAGGGATCGGGGAGCGAGAAGCTGAGGGCGACCCAGGTCGCGTTCTGCCACTCCGTGCCGCCGCCGGGGCACTTCCCGGTGGCCTGACACGCGCACTCGAGACCGGGCACGTTCGCGACGGTGGCGGGGAACTGCTTGGGCAGCGGGACGCCGTTGGCATCGACGTGGTCGGCCGAGAAGTAGGACACGGATCCGGCCCACATCTTGTTGAGGTGCCCGGCGGCCTCGGCCGTCTTCGCGCGCTTGATGTACTTGCTGAAGGCGGGGATGGCGACGGCGGCCAGGATGCCGATGATCGCCACGACGATCATCAACTCGACCAGGGTGAAGCCGGAACTGTGCTTGCGAGAGCGAGAGCGAGACATGAGAACCTCCAAGGGCAGGAACTTGCCATCTGCCGTCACCATCGACGGAGGATGTGCGACGGTGAGCCTTCCCGTCGTTCGGTTGCGATCGAACCCAGGCATTGCACGGGCCGTGCCTGGCACCGCGGGCCGCAAGTCCGCGCGATTGGCGCAGGTCCCTGGTCAGGGCAGAGGAGGAGCTGCCCAAATGCGGCGGTCGCCTGTCAAATTTGGGCCGTCATTCCGGAAGCGACGCGGCCAGGCAAGCAATCTCGGGCTCGGCGCCGCGGCGCACCAGCGCGACGGTCTCACCCGCGCGCGGCGCGGCCTCCTCGACGCGGGCGGCCTGGCGGTGGTCCGGCAACGCCGCGCTTCGCGCGGGCCTTGCGGGGGACGACGGTCCGGGGGCGACCTGGTCGGGCCGGTGACGTTCGGGCGCGGGTCTTCAGGGCACCGGTACGACCGTGGTCGTGGTCGTGGTCGTGCCGGTGATGGTGGTGGTGCTCATGCGGGTGCGGGTGGGACGCGCCGTCGTCCTCCGCGACCGGGACAATCTCGATGCCGCCGTGCTTGACGCCGCGCATTGCAAGGATGCGGTCGGCGAGATCCTGGAGCTGGTCGGACCTGCCCCGCATGACGACGACCTCGAGGCACAGGTCGAGGGTCAGGTGGATGTGCAAGGATGCCCGAACGCCCTCACCGAGCTGGTGCTGAAGCTCCGTCAGCTTATCGCTGAGATCGCGGACGTGGTGGTCGTAGACGAGCGTCAGGGTGCAGACCGCCTGGACCCCTCTTGCGACCTTTGCCCGCCCGACCTCGCTGCGCGCGAGATCGCGCAGCAGCTCGGAGCGGGTGCAGCCCCGCTCGGCCACCAGCCCGTCGAGCTCCCGGAGCAGGGAATCCTCGATCGCGACGCCGAACCTGACCAGCGGATCCTTCATGGCCAGCGAAGCTACCTCAGAAGGACAACGACAACGACCATGACCCGACCCGCGCCAACAGGCGGGTACGATCCCGCCAAAATAGAGGACAGGCGGTGGAAGCGCAAGGTCGAGACGCGGCGCACCCGTCATCCCGCCGGTCCCCACCAAGATGGGTGCGGGTATATCCACGAACGGTCCCAATCCGGGTAAGATCGGCGCGTGAAAAATCACAGCAAATCGGATTTCATCAGGGCGCAAGCTCCCGAACTGTCCGCCGCCGAGGTCGTGGAGAAGGCCAAGGCCGCGGGGATCGACCTGTCGGCCCAGCTGGTCTACGTCGTGCGCTCGGTCGCTCGACGAAAGGGTCCTCGACGCGGGGCTTCGGGCCGCCCCTCGGCTTCGTCGCGCCCCGGGCGCTCGTCCCTGGGCCCGGGCTCAACGGCCGACGGACGCCCCTCGCCTGCTCTGTCGCGGCAATTCTGCGCGCTCGTGACCGACATCGGCCTCCTGCACGCCGAGGAGTTGCTCGATGCCTTCCGAACGGAGGTGGCCTCCATCGACCTCGGTTGACGGGACGACCGTCAGCCGAGCCGAGCCAGGCGGGGGGAGTCTCCGATGGTGCCCTCGCGCTGACCAGGCGCGCGCCCGATCGCGACGCGCGCCGCGGTCCCGCGGTCCGGGCGTCAGGGGTACTGCTTGTCCGCGAGCCCGTTGATGTACTTCTCGATGTTGGTGTAGCCCGTGTGGTCGAAGTCGCCGTTGGCGTCGGCGGGGCTGCTCGGATCGAGGCCGTACTTGGTCTCCCAGGCATCCGGCATCCCGTCCTGGTCGGTGTCGGTGGGGGCGGTCCCGCCGGCCAGCGTACCGTACCCACTGTTGCCGAGACCGGTGGCGGTCTGGTCGGTCCACAGCGTGCCCGACTTTCCGAGCGAGTTCACGTCGGCGATCACCAGCGCATCGACCTGATCGCGGTGCAACGACGCGCCGGCGCTGGCCACCGCGGCGGCGAAGCTGGCCGCCGCGCTCGTGGTCGGCAGCAGCGCGGTCTCCGGCGAGCCCGCGGCGGTCGCGTGGGTCGTGCTGCCTGGATAGCCCGCGTCCGTGCCGTTCAGGGTCCCGTCGGAGTTGGTGTCCGCGAGGTTGCCATTGATGTAGACCGTCTGGCCGGCATTCATCTGATAGAAGAAGTTGCCCGGCGAGTTGGTGGAGGGGCCAGCGATGAAGTAGTTGTGCACGATGTCGTGCCAGAAGACCCCGCTCGTGTCCCCGGCGGCGTAGGCGTACTGGTAGTTGTAGACGACGTTGTTGACGTATTGCGTGTTGGACTTGGCGAGCGGGCACCTGCCGTGGGCGTTGGCGAAGATGTTCCCGTACCAGGTGAAGAATCCACCGGTCTGCTCGGTGTGGGCACCGAACTGCTGTCCGGTGGGGTTGGCGTTGATGGAGTACTGAACCGTGATGTTGGTGGCTCCCACCGCGTCGATGTTGTTGTATTGCGCGAACTCGATCGAGACGTGGTCGAAGATGAGGTTGCTGGCGTTGAGCAGGTTGATGCCGCTCTTCTTGGCGTCCGAGTCGAGCAAACCCTGCCGGAAGCGGACATAGCGGACGATGACGTTGGACGCGGCGTTGAACGAGACCTCGCGTCCCATGAAGCCGATGCCGTCGCCGGGCGCGGTCTGGCCGGCGATGGTGAGGTTGCCCTTGGCGGCCACGGTCGTCTGCAGATTCACGTAACCGCCCACGTCGAACACGATGATGCGATTGCTCTGGCTGACGGCGTCGCGGAATGATCCCGCGCCACTGTCGTTCAGATTGGTGACGTGATAGACCGTGGTCCCGCGGCCGCCGGTGGCCTTCCGCCCGAAGCCGAGCGCCCCTGGAAACGCGACGGTCGCGCCAGAGGTGCCGGTGGATCCCGCGGCGCCCCCCGTGGCGGGTCGACCGGCCGCGCCGCCCGAGCCTGGGACGCCGCCGCGCCCGCCCGCCCCGGTTCCTCCGGTCCCGACGGAGGCGCTGCCGCCGGCGCCCGAGCCGGAGCTCGACATGCCGCCCGAGCCGCCGCCGGTCCCCGCCGGGCTCATCCCACCCGTGCCACGGGTGCCGCCGGATGCCACGATGCCGCCGGAGCCCTCGCCGGCTGGGCCGGTCGCTCCGGTGCCGCCGCTGGCTTCGAATCCGCCGCCCGAAGACCCTCCGGACGCGCCTCCCGACGGGGCTCCCCCCGACGCGCCGCCCGAGGGCGCGCCGCCGCCACCGCTGGAGCAGGCGCCGCCGAGGCCCACCCCGACCGAGATCGCGATCCCGAGAAGACGCTGCCTGCCTGTGATCATTTGGGGGCCTTATGGATGCCGTGGCACATCCGCGAGACCAAGCATCATGGGGTGTGCCAACGGTGAATGCAATCGGCGCGCAGCCCGGGTAAGCGCCCGCACGGTTCCCGCGTTGCGGCGCCCAAGATCCCGACCTCTTCAACCGTCCGGACGTGACGAGGACGAGGACCGAAGTTCGCTTCCCTGGTCCGGAGAGGTCGCACAAACGTTGCCCTCCCCCACGCATGCCCCCTCTACATTCTGAGCGCTTCGAGGGCGTGCAGGCAAATGACAAAGGAGATGGGTCAATGAGGACACGAACGCTGCTCAACTGGTTCACGTATGGCGTCGCGCTCTCGGCGGCGGCAAGCTCGCTCCAGGCCCACGCCGGGGCTCCCGGCGCCACGGCGGTCCGGATCGCCACGGGTCAGTCGATCACCCCGACCGCACCGCGCGGGGCGGTGCAACAGTTCCTCAACCCGGGGCTGCCGGCCTATCCGAGCTTCGTGGCCGGAGAAGCCGTGCGCGCGCGCCTCAGCCCCGACGGCACGACCCTGGCGATCCTCTGCGCGGGCCAGAACTCCCTCTACCAGCCCGACGGCACCGTCGACACGGTCAACTCGACCCAGTTCATCTTCCTTTACGACGTGGGTGGAGCCCATCGGGACACGCCGCTCCTGATCCAGGTCCTCCAGCAGACCAACGCCCACGTGGGCCTGATCTTCGCCCCCGACGGCGGCACCCTCTATGCGACGGGGGGCCGCGACGATTCCGTCTATGTCTATTCCAAGACCGGCGGGTCGACCGGCGGGTCCTGGTCGCTCGCGCGGACGCTGGCGCTCGGCCACGCCGGCAAGGGCGTCGGCCTCGGGGTCAGCCCCAACGCCAGCGGTCTCGGGATCTCCGCTGACGGCCGGACGCTGGTGGTCGCCAACAACTACAACGACTCGATCAGCGTGATGGACACGGCCAGCGGCGCGGTCCTCACCGAGCACGATCTGCGGCCCTACTCCCCGGCCAACGAGGCGGTGGACGGCGGCGTCGGCGGCACCTTCCCCTTCGGGGTGGTGGTGAAGGGCAACCACACCGTCTACGTGTCGTCGGATCGCAACCGCGAGATCGTGGTGGTCGACATCAGCTCCCCGACCGCGACCCGCCTGGTCAAGCGCATCCCGCTCGACGGCAACCCGCTCGGGATGACCCTCGACGCCTCCGGCTCGAGGCTGTTCGTGGCCGAGGACAACGCCGACGAGGTCGCGGTCATCGACACCGACTGCAATTCGGTGGTCGCCCAGATCGATGCGCGCGCTCCGCCCGGCCTGCTCTCGGGGACCGGGGATGACGACGACGACGGCCACGCCGATCGCGACCGCGACCGGGGCCACCGCCACGGGCGCTACACCGGCGCCGCCACCTTCGCGGTCACGCTCGCGCCGGATGGCCGTACCCTCTATGCGGTGAACGCCGGTGCCAACTCGGTGGCCGTGATCCCGCTGCGCGGCGAGCATGCCTACCAGGTCAAGGGGTTGATCCCCACCGCCTACGAGCCGCACGACATCACCTTCAGCGCCGACGGCAGGTCCATGTACATCATCAATGGCAAGAGCGTCACCGGGGTCAACCCGGGGCACCTGGCCAGCAACACGGCCGCCATCACCTCGTTCACCTACCCGGGAGGCAACGCCGCCGCGGCCGCCGCGGCCAGGGCCACGAACCAGTACCAGTTCCAGCTCGAGCGGGCGTCCCTGGTCAGCGCCCCGGTGCCCGAGCCCTGGGAGCTCGAGCACCTCACCGAGGCGGTGGCCGAGAACAACTTTTACCGCCGTGGCGACGCCAGCGAGGACGATCGCCGGGTGATGAAGTTCCTGCACGAGCACATCCACCACGTCATCTACGTCGTCAAGGAGAACCGAACCTTCGACCAGATCCTGGGCGATCTCGGCAACGGCTCGAACGGCGACAGCCGGCTGACCCAGTTCGGCGAGAGCCTCACCCCCAACTTCCACCGTCTGGCCCGCCAGTTCGTCACCCTCGACAACTTCATGGATCCGGGTGACGGAAGCATGGACGGCTGGTCCTGGAGCCTTCAGGGCCGGGTCACCAACACCGAGACCATCACCCAGCAGATCAATTACGCCGCCGTCAACCGCGGGCTCTCCTACGAGTCCGAGGGCTCGAACCGCAACGTGCCGGTCAATCTCGGCACGGTCGCCGAGCGGGACCTCGCATCGGGCCCGCCCGGGACCACCAGCTACTCGGCCGGCTCCGCCGGCCTGCCCGGCGGGACCACCAATCTGCTCACCGGCACGGGCAACCACGCCTCCACCGACGCCCCGTTCGGGGTGCAGGATGGGTACATCTTCGCCGCGGTGCTGAAGGCCGGGGGGACCGTGCGCAACTACGGATTCCTGGTCAACAACATCGGGAGCATCGGGACCATCGCGGCCCCGGTCAGCGATCCGCATGGCGCGGGGATCGTGCAGGTCGCCCCGCTGGCCCCGTCGCTCGCGCCGGCGACCGACGTCTACTTCCGGGGTTACGACCAGAACTATCCGGATCTCTGGCGCTACGCCGAGTGGAAGCGCGAGTTCGACCAGTTCGTGGCCGACGGCAACCTGCCCAACCTCTCGCTGGTTCGGTTCAGCCACGATCACATGGGCAGCTTCGGCACGGCGCTCGGCGGCGTGAACACCCCGGAGACGCAGCAGGCCGACGACGATCTGGCGGTCGGTCGTCTGGCGGAGGCCGTTGCGCAGAGCCCGTACGCTGGGGACACGCTGATCATCGTCACCGAGGACGACTGCCAGGACGGGCCCGACCACGTGGACTCGCACCGCGCGACCGCGTACTTCGTGGGCGCCTACGTGAAGCGAGGCGCTGTGGTCAGCACCCGGTACAGCCAGGTCAACGCCTTGCGCACCATCGAGGACATCCTCGGTACCCAGCACATCAACCTGAACACCGCCCTCCAGCGGCCCATGTCCGACGTCTTCGACATCCGCTCACCGGTGGCGTGGAGCTACGCGAGCCTCGCCTCGACGGTGCTGACCACCACCACGCTCGCCCAGGCTCCGGGTGGCCTCGGCGCCAAGCTCGCGCGCGGTCCCAAGGTCAAGCCGAAGCACGACGCCAGCTACTGGGCCCGCCACACGGCGGGCTTCGACTTCTCGGACGCCGACCGCGTGCCGCCCGCCGTCTTCAACCAGGTCGTGTGGAAGGGGCTGATGGGCACCAAGCGCTACCCGTCGCCACACCTCGACCGGCGGTTGGCCACGAACACCGTCGGTCGCCCGACGGACGACTGATCTCTCCCTTCCTGTCTCCTCCCCCCGCGAAGCGGGGGGAGGGCCAGGGAGATGGGCTCCACCTTCACCTCGGAGGTGACTAGAAGAAGATCGCCTGCGCGCCGAGCTGAACGGAGTTGGTGCTCGAGTATGAGCCGTTCGTCGGGGCGAAAGGTCCGAGCTTCGTGTAGCTGTATGTGGCGACCAACCGGAGCGCGGGGCCCTTGATGAGGTACGAGAGCCCAGCGTCGAGGTTCCAGGGGTTCGTGTCCGAGTTGCCTTTGATGCTCTCGTACTGGTACCTGACCATGGGCTGGATGTTGCCAATCCCGATGGTCGGGGTCGCATAAGCCAACAGCCCGTAGAAAGCGTCGCTCGCAGCTTTCACGCCATCGAGGACGTTGAAGTGATAGTAGGCCCCTTCCGCCGTGAACCAGCCGCCGCCGGGAATCTTCTTCTCGAACAGCACGTCGCCGTTGATGTCGGCCCAGTCCTTGTCGGCCGTGGCCGAGCTCGAGCCATGCGCCTGGTACTGTCCGCCGACCCCGATCGAGAGCATGTCCTTGTCGCCAAAGAAGCTCGCGTTGCCCCAGAACCCGGGCTCAGGGTCGAGCAGCGCCAACCGCAGGCGAGCGGTGTAAAGCGGGCTCTCCCCGACGTTTGCGTCGTCGAAGGCGCCAACCAGGTACGTGAGCATGCCACCCTGGATGTCACCCCACACGACGGCGCCGTTGCTGCGTCCAGATGGTCCCTCCTTTGGGCCGCTTCCCGCCAATCCTGGATACCTCCAGGGGATCATGAAGAACGGGCCAGAGGCGTTCGCCCGATCCACCGGCACCAGCAGGTGGCCAGCCCAGAAGTGGAACTCGTCGGCGAAATCGAATGAGACGATGGCGTCCTCGATGGTGACCGCGCTCGCGCCGGCGCTGCTGAAGTCGACCATGTTGGCGTTCAGGTTCAGGGTCACGCCGACCTTCTTGTGGATCTTGCCGCCCGCGTGGAGCTCGACGTACTCGCTGTCCATGTGCCAGTCGTCGACCTTCGACTTGTCGGTGGCCCCCTGGAAGATACCTCCCACGCGCAACCAGGCACCCACGTCGATCGGCGGGAGCACGTCGGGACGGCTGGCGGGCATCGCCTCGGCCGAGGTGGGCGGCTTGGCCTCGGTCGCGACCGCGGCCGGGGGAGTCACCACCGGCGGAGGAGGCGTCACGAGGACAGGAGGTGGCGCGGGAGGCGCCGCCATGGGAGGAGCGGGAGCCGCGGGAGGTTCAGCGGGGGGCGTCTGCGCTGCCGCTCGCGGGGTCCTGAGCGCACCGATTGAAACCGCCATCCCCAACGTCGCTATGCACGTCCTGGCAATGCCTGGTACCCTGCTACTCCTCTTTTCGAGCATACCTATCCTGTTCTCGTGATCGCACGTCAATTCGATAAGCTGGCGGCCGCACGGACAACAACGCGATCGGCGCGCATCGGGGCCCCGGTGGCTTCGCTTCGACGCGATCACAGTCGCCGAAGGATTTGCCGCCGTGCTGTGGTTGGCGGCGACGATAGCGAGCCTGAGTTAACGCATGATTTCGGATTCGTTCGTTCGTCGTTAATTCGGTAGGCGAGTGGCGTCAGGTGTGCGATTCACCAAATGCGCGTCGGGCGGATCGGGCTGGTCGGGCCGTTCGAGCCTCGATCGCGGTCTCCCTCGTGTCCCTGTCCGCGCTGGCATCGACCCTCGACGCCTGGGCCGGCGTCGCCGAGCGGGGAGCCGACCTCTCCGCGGTGTATGACGGCGAGGGCCTGGCGAACGCACGGGGAGGGGAGAGCCGGGGAGGCGTCTACCTCGGGGCTCTGCACGTCCTGCTCGCGGTGGATGGCGATCGCTTGCTCGGCTGGCCAGGCTCCACGCTGTTTCTCAATGGCCTCGTGATCCACGGCGGTCACCCGAGTGGCGTGGTGGGGGACGCGCAGGGGGTCAGCAACCTCGAAGCACCTGCCGGCTGGCAGATCTACGAGGCCTGGCTCCAGCAAAACCTGTCCGGCAATCGGCTGTCGCTGCTGATCGGTCGCTACGATCTCAACACCGAGTTCTATCGTCTGCAATCCGCGAGCCTGTTTCTGAACAGCTCGCTCGGTGTCGGCCCCGAATTCGCCCAGAGCGGTCAGGCTGGACCTTCCATCTTTCCAGATCCAGCCGTCGGAGCGCGCCTGGCCGTCAAGCCCACCCCGAATAGCGTGGTTCGCGCCGCCATCCTCGACGGCGTCCCGATCGATCGCCCGGGGCGCCCCGGAGGCCCGGCCGAGACGCGCGGCGCATTCCGGCGCGGAGATGGGTTGCTCCTGGTCGGGGAGGTGGCGCTGCTCACCCGTCCGATCTCGGGTGCTGCCCTCCCCTCCGGCGGGACGAGGTTCAGGATCGGCCGCGGTCCCGCCTATCGCCCTTACGAGGGAAAGATCGCGGTTGGAGGCTGGCTCTACACGGCGGCCTTCGATGATCTGAGCGCGCAGGATCTCGAGGGCAACCCCGTTCGGCATCGAGGCAGCGCCGGTGCCTACGTCGTCGGAGACGGGCTCTTGTACCGCAGCACCGTCCATCCCGGGCGCGAGCTCAGGATCTTTGCGGAAGCGGGACTGGGGGACGCCCGGGTGAATCGTTTCGGCGCCTACGTCGGCGGCGGCGTGACGTTCGCAGGACTCTGGCCGGCGCTGGAGAACGATGAGCTGGGCTTGGCCGTCGCCCAGGCCCGAAACGGTTCACATTTCCTCGAGCTCGAGGGGAGGCAGGACATCGCGGCGAACCGCGCGGAGACCACCGTCGAGCTCACCGACCTGTTTCAGGTCGGCACGCACCTGGCCATTCAGCCGGACCTGCAGGTCGTGGTGCATCCGGGGACGGATCCGACCCGACAGGACGCGATCGTCCTCGGCCTGCGCTTCGAGGCCTCCTATTGATTCTGATTCGATGGCAGCTGTGCGGTGGGGGGCGCCACGAAGCGGATATCCTGGTGCCGGGTCACGCCGCTCGCGTCGTCGGAGACATCGAGCCCGAAGGTGAGCCCGGGCCGGGCCAGGCGTTGCTCGAGCGTGATGACGAGCGGGACCCGCGTGTCGCCGAGCGGTGGGAGCTCGACCGCGGTCTGCCCCAGGCGGACGTCGGCTGGCACGCCGGCCGGGTTGACGGGGGCCAGGTGAAAACGAGCCGCGACGCCGCGCTTGTTGGTGAGGTGCACCTCCACCTGGTTGCGGATGCGGGCACCGTCGATGACCCAGGGGACGCCCGGCTGACGGACCACGATGGCCTGGAATGGGCTTCGGGACCCGATGGCCAGCCCGGCGGCGGTCACGGCGATGAAGGCCGCCGCCGCGTAGACGTAGAGGCGCGGGCGCAGGACGCGGGTGGGATGACCGGCGAGCTGGTTGAGCGAAGCGTAGCGGATGAGCCCGGTCGGCCGCTTGACCTTGGTCATGACCTCGTCGCAGACGTCGATGCACTGGGCGCAGGCCAGGCACTCCATCTGCAATCCCTTGCGGATGTCGATGCCGGTCGGGCAGGCCACCACGCAGAGCTTGCAGTCGATGCAGTCGCCCTTCGGACTGGCGGCGCCGGACGGCTGCTTCACCTCCGTGGCCAACGTGGCCACCTTGGCCACGTTGGCCTCCTTGTGGAGCTTGCCGCGCGGCTCGCCGCGCTTGACGTCGTAGCCGATGACGATGGAGTCGCGATCGTGCAGGACGGACTGCATGCGCCCGTAGGGACACAGCACCACGCAAAATTGCTCGCGAAACCACCCGAAGTTGAAGTAGAGCGCGCCGGTCACCATCACCGCCCAGGTGAAGGTGGTGGGATGCTTGGCTGGCCCCTCCCGGACCATCGCGATGAGATCCGACGCCGAGACGAACAGGCTGAGCGCGGCGTGAGAGATGAGCAGGGACACCGCCAGGTAGAGCGCGTGCTTGGCGCAGAGGCGCAAGACGCGCACCGCGGTCCAGGGCGAGCCGGGCAGCTTGACCCGCCTCGACCGCGGGCCGTCGATCAGGCGTTCGATCGGCCGATACACGGCCTCGAGGAACACGGTCTGGGGGCACCCCCAGCCGCACCAGGCGCGGCCGCGCCAGGCGGTGAGGAAGAGCAGGCTGAAGGCCACCGCGGTGGCCAGGAAGGCAACGATCCAGAAGTCCTGGGCGTTGAAGCTGGCGCCGAACAGAAAGAAGCGGCGTCGCGCGACGTCGAGGTGAATCGCCGGGTGACCGCCGATGTGGACCACCGGCGCCGCCAGGTAGAGCGCGATCAGGCCGGCGAACACCACCCGCCGCGCCCGGATGAAGCGCCCCCGGACGTCGACCGTGTGGATCGCCACGCGACGCCCGTCGGGGCGCAGCGACGACACCTCGAGCTCGGTCGCGGCGGGGGGCACGGGCGCGGTTTGCACTACTCCACCGCCGTGCCCTGCGGCGGCCGGCCGGGCAGGTTCTGGCCCTTGAGCGAGATGACGAAGGCCGCCACCGAGCGCACCCGCCCCGCCCCCAGCACCGGCCCCCACGGGCGCATCCCCTTCTCGGGGTAACCACCCGTGACCGACTTGTGGATGTCGACCGGTGCGCCCCCGTGCAGCCAGAACTTGTCGGTGAGGTTGGGACCGACCACCCCCTGGGCCATGGCGCCGTGGCAGGGCGCGCAGGTGGACAGGAAGACCTGCTTGCCTTCTGCCACGGTCTTCGGATCGCGGCTCAGCACCAGCAGGCTCTCGTTCGAGACCGGACCGCTCTCGGCGCGCTTCTTGGCAGCCTCGGCGATCTCGGCCCGGAAGGTGGCGAGGGGGCCGGGCTCGGAGCCCGTCACCTCGTAGACGAACCAGTAGCCGAAGGCAAAGACGATGGCGCCGAGCAGGATGGTGAGCCACCAGTTCGGCAGGTGGTTGTCCTCCTCCTCGATGTCGTCGTAGACGTGGATGACCTGATTGTCGGTCGAGATGATCGAGCGGGGCGGTGCGCTGGGGTCGTGTGCGGGCGCGGTCATCGGCGGGCTCCCTGGTGATCTCCGTGGCGATCTCCGTGACGATCTCCGTGACGATCTCCGTGACGATCTTGGCGGCGGTCCCGATGGTGGTCGCGGGCGCGTGGCTCCGCGGGGGCGCGCACGCGCTCGTGTTCGTCATCGAGGGGCAGGCGCGACACCGCCTCCAGCTCCTTGCGCCGCGATCTCAGCGACACCCGGGCCACCGCCGCGACGAAGGTGAGCATGAAGAGCAGCATCGCCAGCACCGGCAGCGCGGCGAAGTGCATCCCCGAGTAGAAGCGAGCGTACATCGACATGGGCTAGTTCCCTCCGCCGACCGTGGTCGGGTTGCCGCTGCCGGTGCGCGGGACGGCCATCTGCGAGACAGCCGGACCGGCGACGGTCGCCTTGACGCCCACGTCGCGCCCGAGGCGCTGCAGGTACGAGATGAGCGCGACCATCTCGCTGTCCCAGGCCACGGTCACGCCCTGCGACGCGAGATCGGCGACCACCACCTCGGCCTGCGTGTGCTGGGCTACCTCGGCCCCGTCGATCTCGGCGTTGGTGTAGGGCACGCCGAGCTTCTGCATCAGCGCCAGCTTCGATCGGCCGAGCTTGACGTCCACCCGATCCTCCGCCAGCCACTTGAACGACGGCATGTTCGAGCCCGGGCTGGTCGAGCGCGGATCCATAAGGTGGGCATAGTGCCAGAGGCTCGGGTAGCGCCCGCCCAGGCGGTGCAGGTCGGGGCCGGTGCGCTTCGAGCCCCACTGGAACGGGTGGTCGTAGATGAACTCCTCGGGCTTGGAGTAATCGCCGAAGCGGGCGGCGTCGGCGCTGAGGGTGCGCACCATCTGCGAGTGGCAGACGTAGCAGCCCTCGCGGACGTACAGATCCCGCCCCTGCAGCTCGAGCGCGGTGTACGGCTTCTGGGCGTTCTCGCCGTGGGCCGGGACCGCCTGCTGCACCAGCAACGTCGGCAGCAGCTCGGCCATTCCCCCCACCAGGATCGCCACCAGGGTGAGGACGGTGAACGCCAGGGGACGCCGCTCGATCAGGCCGAACCACGAGGGCTTCCCCGCCTCGGCGTCGCGCCGGGCCAGGATCCACGCCAGCTCGCCGAGCAGGATCACGAAGCCGATCACCACCACCGCCCGCATCGGCTGCACGAACCCCAGCAGGCTCACCGCCAGGACCCCGACCAGCGAGAACCACAACGGGCGCCCGGCCAGCACCGCCACCACGCCGGGCTGCGGTCCTCCCGGCTCCTCCACCGCCACCTCGGTCGTCACCGTCACCGGGCGCCCCGAGCGCGCGGTGACCACCAGGTTCAAGGCCATCATGATGAAGCCGGTGAGGTACATGAGGCCACCCAGCGCCCGCACCATGTACATGGGGCGGATGGCCATCACCGTCTCGACGAAGCTGGGGTAGACCAGCGTGCCGTCGGGGTTGGTGGCGCGCAGCATCAGGCCCTGCTGCGCGCTCGAGACCCACATGGCGATGACGTAGAGGATGATGCCGAGGGTGGCGAGCCAGAAGTGCGCGTCGGCCGCCCGGGTCGAGTGCAGCTTGGTTCCATAGAGGCGGGGGACCAGCCAGTAGAACATCCCCGCCGCCATGAACCCGTTCCAGCCGAGCGCGCCCGAGTGCACGTGGCCGATGATCCAGTCGGTGTAGTGGGCGAGGGCCGAGACCGACTTGATCGAGAGCAGCGGGCCCTCGAAGGTCGCCATGCCGTAGAAGGTCACCCCGGCGGCGAAGAACTTGAGGACCGGATCCTCGCGCAGCTTCTGCCAGGCGCCGCGCAGGGTGAGCAGCCCGTTGAGCATGCCGCCCCAGGAAGGCGCCCAGAGCATGATCGAGAACACCATCCCGAGCGACTGCGCCCACTCCGGAAGCGCGGTGTTGAGCAGGTGGTGGGGCCCGGCCCAGATGTACATGAAGACCAGGGCCCAGAAGTGGATCACCGAGAGCCGGTAGGAGTAGACCGGGCGGCCCGCCGCCTTGGGCAGGAAGTAGTACATGATGCCGAGGATCGGCGTGGTGAGGAAGAAGGCCACCGCGTTGTGCCCGTACCACCACTGCACCAGGGCGTCCTGGACACCGGAGTAGATCGAGTAGCTCTTGGTGGCGTTGAGGGGGAGCTCCAGGCTGTTCACGATGTGCAGGACCGCCACCGTGATCACCGTCGAGATGTAGAACCAGATGGCCACGTAGAGGTGCTTCTCGTTGCGGCGGGCGATGGTCCAGAAGAAGTTGATCGCGAAGATCACCCACACGATGGCGATGGCGATGTCGATCGGCCACTCGAGCTCGGCGTACTCCTTGGAGGTGGTGATCCCGAGGGGCAGGGTGATGGCCGCCGCGACGATGATCAGCTGCCATCCCCAGAAGTGGACGCGCGAGAGCACGTCGGAGGCCATGCGGGCCTTGAGCAGGCGCTGCATCGAGTAGTACACCCCCGCGAACATCATGTTGCCGACGAAGGCGAAGATGACCGCGTTGGTGTGCAGCGGACGGATGCGCGAGAACGTCAGGTACTTGATCCCGGCGTTGACCTGCCAGAAGGCCATCTCGGTGGCGATCAGCACCCCCACCAGCATCCCGACGATGCCGAACAGGATGGAGGCGAAGATGAACTGACGAACTACGGTGTCGTTGTACTCGATGTGTTTCGTTTGCATGGGCTTGTCGTCTCGGGCGTGGTCTGAGGAGTTGCCGGGTCGTCCTCTTCGAGAGGCACCAGGGAGAGCCGATCGGCGTGATCGAATTCGCGCTGCCGGACGCTGAAGATGAAGAGCACCAGGGAGCCGGCCACCAGGATCAGGCTGACGAACACCTGCATGGCGATGATGCTCATGCGGCCACCTCGACCGCGGGGGGGAGGAGGCGCAGGTCGGGGGCGGTCCCGGGGGCCCGCGGGCGCAGCGCGAAGACGGTGAAGAGCAGGATGGACAGCGAGGAGAGGGGCATGAAGATCGCCGCCCGCACCGGCGACATGCGACCCGAGAGGGCCGTCGACACCGCCAGCACGTTGTAGACGAGGGAGATCGCGAGCACGCTGCGCGCCACCCGGCGCAGGCGATGGGCGGCCGCGAGGGCCAGGCGGAGCGGGGCGAGATCGTCCCCGATCAGGAAGAAGTCCGAGCGGCCCGGCAGGATGGGCCGGTCGATGGCCACGGTGCCGGCGCACAGGGCGTTCCCGAAGGCCAGGGCGTCGTTGGCGCCGTCTCCCAGGAAGAGGGCGTCGTCGCCGCCGATGCGCGCGAGGTCGGTGGCCTTGTCGGCGGGCGTGCGCCCGGCGTGGGCGCGGTCGACGGGGATGCCAAGGGATCGAGCGAGGCCGGACACCCGGTCGGGTGAATCGCCCGAGATGAGGTGGATGTCGTAACCGGCGGCGCGCAGCGCCGCCAGTTCGCCGATGGCGCCGGGGCGCAAGGCTTCGCGGGTCGAGAAGCGCGTCACCACCGCGCCGTCCCTGGTCAGCCAGGTCCCAGCGGCGGCGCCCGCAGCCGCCCCGACGGGATTCGGGGCGAGCCCCGCGGTGGTCCAGGCCGGGCGCCCGAGCCTCCACAGGCCATCTGGGCGCTGCCACTCGAGGCCGTCGCCGGGCTGCTCGTGGACCTCGGCCGACGGGTCGTATCCGGCGCCGGCCCGGCCGAGGGCGGCCGCGATGCAGGTGGCGACGGGGTGGCCGCTGCGGCTGGCGAGGTTGTAAGCGATCGCGCGCGTCTCGGCATCGAGGGAGCCGACGGCGGCGACACCTGCCTCTTCGCTCGCGCCGTCGCCAGCGCCTTCGCCTTCGCCTTCGCCTTCGCGCTGCACCAGCTCGAGTCGTCGCAAGGTCAAGGTTCCGGTCTTGTCGAAGACCAGCTTGCGCACCCGCTCCAGCCGATCGAGGAGATCGCCGGTGCGGACGAAGAACCCGGCTCGCCGGAGGCGCGCCTGCACGATCTCGTAGCCGAGTGGCAGGGCGATTCCGATCGCGCACGGGCAGGTGACCACCAGCAGGGCCACCGCCACGTCGAGGGCCCGCCCCGGGTCGCGCGGCAGCCACACGCCGACCCCGATGGCCGAGACGCCGAGCACTCCCGCCACCCACCGGCGGGCGAGGCCGTCCCAGAACTGCAGGTGTCGCGTGGCCCCCGCGCGGGCGGTGGCTGGCTCGTCCGAGGCCGCGCCACGCGCTGCGCGGGCGGAGGTCCGTCGCAGCAGAGCCACCAGCGACGAGTCGGCGAAGTTCTGCGCCGCGGTCACCGTGAAGGCCGCCGCGCCCGCGTTGAAGCTCCCGGCGGGGACCAGCATCCCGGCGCCGAGGGAGCGCGGCACGGACTCCCCGGTGATCCAGTCCATGGAGATGCGGGCGGCCACGTCGCGCAGGTGCGCATCGACCGGGATCAGCTCGCCGGGAGCCACCAGCAGCCGGTCTCCCGCGCGAATGGAGGGTGCTGGCGCGACCTCCAGCTGGGTGGGCGACCCGTCGCCGGTCCCGATCCGGCGAACGTAGATCCCCTCGGCGCCGGCGTCCTCGAGCAGGACCTGTCGGTTCCGCTCGAGCACTTGCTGCTGCAAGAAGCGGCCGAGCAACATGAGCGTGATGAACACGTTGAGCGTGTCGAAGTACACGAGCTCGCCGCCGCGCCCGCGCGCCACCGACGCGACCGAGGTGCCGTAGACCAGGGCGATCCCGAGCGCGATGGGCAGGTCCAGGTGCAGGACCCGGCTCTGGAGCCCGCGCACCGCGGTGCGCAGGAAGGGCCAGCCGCCGATGATCACCACGGCGGTCGATAGCCCGAGCGCGAGGCGAGAGAACAGCCGGTAGAGCTCGGCATCCGAGCGCGCGGACAGACCGAAGTAGAAGCTCAGCGAGAAGAGCATGACGTTCATGGTGAGCGCCACGACCACCCCGAGTCGCCAGGTCAGGCTGCCGGAGGCGGTCGAGGCGAGCTTGCGCCGCGGCCCGAACTGGTAACCGAATCGCTCGATCACCTCGATCCACGCTCGCAGATCGAAGGCGCCGCGATGCCAGGTGAGGCGCGCGCTTCCGAGGGTCGGGTTGACGGTGATGGCGACTCCACCCGCGCGACGGAAGGTCTCGTTCATCAGCCAGACGCAGGCGGAGCAGTGGATCCCCTGGACGTCGACCTCGACGCTGCAGATGTCCGTGGCACCGCGGGCGCCGTCGATCGAGACCGCGTCGATCACCGGGTCGAGCCAGGCGTGCGCGCGTGCGCGCGGGGGCTCGCCCACGGGTGCGATGCGCTCCCCCGCCAGATCGTAGTATCGGGTCAACCCTGCGGATGCGAGCAGCGCCGCCACCGCCTCACATCCTGCGCAGCAAAAGTCCACCGCGTCGGCCCCCCGATCGGTGATGCGGGATCGGGGGACGGCACTCCCGCAATGTGCGCACCGCCTCGCGGGCGCCGACGCAGGATTTGCGTGCTTTGATTCGGCCGACGACATCTCGTGCGCGGACACTGCGAACGGCATGCCTGTCGAGCGGGTCCGCTGTCGCATGCGCGCGGGGCAACCGACGGCACGTCTGTTGAATGGAAAGGTCCCCGACTATCATGCACGCCGCGCTCGCATTGCTTCTTCCCGGCTCCGAGGCAACGGCCATGCTCGCGACCGCCGCTGCCGCGGCGTTCCTCACCGGGCTCGGGGGGAGCCCACACTGCGCCCTGATGTGCGGTCCGCTCGCGTGCGCGGGGCTCGGCGCCGATCGTCGCCAGCGCCGGTGGGCGGCCCTGGCCTGGCACCTCGGTCGACTGGCCGCCTATGCCGGCGCGGGCGCGCTGCTTGGCGGTGTGGGTCACCGCGCGCTCATGTGGCTGCGGACGCCCGTGGCTCGGGTCCTTCCCTGGTTGATGGTGGCGGGGCTGTTGCTGTCGGCCCTCGAGGTCGGGAGACGACTGCCGGCGATGCCGTGGCTGGCGGTCGTCCCGCGAACCCTGGGGCGGCTCGGGATGCGGCGGTCGGTCAACGCGCGCGCCGCTTTGCGGGGGGCGGCCACGCCATTCCTGCCGTGCGGGCTGCTCTATGGAGCTTTCCTGATCGCGATGGGGAGTGGGTCGAGCCTCGCGGGGCTGGCGATCATGGTGGCCTTCGCGGGCGGAGCGATCCCCGCCCTGGCCCTGGTCCAGGTCAACTTGCCTCGCCTCGGCGCGAATCCGCGCGCCGAACGGATCGCGCGCCACGCCGTGCCACTGCTGGCGGCGGGGCTGGTCGCCTGGCGCGCGCTTCACGGCACGGGCGACGGACCGCCGAGCTGTCACTGAGGGCCAAGTCGAGGCGCGTCGGAAGAGCCCAGGCGGGTCTTCCGACCGGTGCACTAGTGCACCGCCGTCGGAATAGCATCATATTCGGCCGACGATCCGAGCCGGCCGCTTCGTTGCTCCTCCT